>OLMA01000273.1_pt1 | contig 20021 bp, 14 predicted proteins | sample 1604671 | NCBI WGS metagenome assembly OLMA01 (sample SAMEA104055725, study PRJEB20765) | soil metagenome | biome: Arctic tundra; feature: Polygonal ground; material: soil | place: USA | collected 2011-09 | depth 0-0.5 m | reverse complement strand
TTAAATTCGTTGGAACTGACTGATTCTTATATTGTTTTAACAATAGTTGTCCAAAACGATATATAGGCACCAAAATTTTTTGTGTTTTGTTACCCGTCATCTTATATGGTTTTATCTTCTCTGTGGTTCTCTGTGAATCCTCAGTGAAACTCTGTGTAAGAATTATTACACAAAGGCGCCAAAATTGCAAAGTTTTAACCTACTCTCTTTACGCCGTGTACAAAACAAATTTAGCCCCTTTTCCCCTTATTAAAAGAGAAATCCCGAACTGTTTTCAACAAGCAACAGCCTAGGTATAACCTGTTTCAAATAAAACCTTACTTTTGCATGATTGTAAAAACCAAGGTAGGCTATGTCACAGATTGAGATATTGATGCCCAAAATGGGCGAAAGCGTAACAGAAGCCACTATCATTAAGTGGGTTAAGAACGAAGGCGATATAGTTAAGGCAGATGAAACCCTTGTAGAAATAGCTACAGATAAGGTTGATTCTGAGATACCTGCACCATCTGAAGGGGTGCTTGTCAAGAAACTTTGTAAGGAAGGTGATGTTATTCCGGTTGGAAAACCGATTGCTATGTTATCTACGGGTGCAATGGTTGCAGCCCCCCCACCCCCCGAAGGAGGGCCAAAAAGTATAAATATTCCTGTAAAAACAGAAGGGACAAAAAAAACCGAACTTACCTCATCGAACCCTCCTTCGGAGGGCAGGGAGGCTTCAATTGGCCGTTTTTCAACCAGTGGTAAATTTTACTCACCACTTGTGCGTAGTATTGCTAAAAAAGAAAACATTGGAGTTTTAGAGCTCGAAAATATACAAGGCAGCGGAAAGGCTGGGCGCGTTACCAAGACAGATATAATTGCCTACTTACCAAATCGCGATAATAACGGTGCAAGCAAGGTTGCAGAAACAACTTTGGTTCAGCCCGCAGCAAAAACCAATGGCGCGATGCCGCAAGCCAAGCCAATGGTTGTGGGCGCTAACGACGAGGTAATTGAAATGGACCGTATGCGTAAGCTTATTGCTGACCACATGGTAATGTCCAAACATGTTTCCCCTCACGTAACCTCATTTGTAGAGGCTGACGTAACCAATATGGTTATGTGGAGAGATAAAATAAAATCTTCTTTTGAAAAGAGAGAAGGAGAGAAAATCACCTTCACCCCTGTATTTATAGAAGCTGTTATAAAGACCATAAAAGATTTCCCTATGATAAATGTATCGGTTGACGGTACACGTATCATACGCCATAAGAACATTAATATCGGTATGGCCGTTGCTTTACCTTCCGGTAACCTTATTGTTCCGGTAATACACATGGCCGATCAGAAAAACCTGTTGGGTTTAACCAAGTCGGTTAATGACCTGGCTGGCCGTGCACGTATCAATAAACTGGTGCCTGATGAAACTACAGGCGGTACATTTACACTTACCAACGTAGGTTCATTCGGGAATGTAATGGGTACACCCATTATTAACCAACCACAAGTTGCTATTTTAGCTACCGGCGCAATTAAGAAAAAACCCGTTGTTATAGAAACTCCGCAAGGCGATGTTATAGGTATCAGGCACATGATGTTCCTCTCTCTTTCATACGATCACCGTGTAGTTGACGGCGCCCTAGGAGGAAGTTTCATTAGAAAAGTAGCAGATTACCTGGAAGCATTTGATATTAACCGTACAGTTTAAGGTTACTTTACCATTACAATGAAAATGAAATATGCTTTACGTTTCGCTTTAGGGGTATTGCTTTTTATCCCTTCCTTTTTGAATGCCCAGGATATAAAAAAGAAATACGATGAAGCAGAGATACGAATGAATAATAACAGATATGATCTGGCATTACCGATATTCCTGTCAATTGATTCAACAGCTAAAGGTGTCAATAATAATATAAATTTCCAAATTGGTGAATGCTATCTCTACGCGCCTATTCACCAGGAAAGGGCTATTCCTTATCTGATGAAAGCTATTACTGATATTTCAGATAAATACAACCCTCTTAATGCAAAAGAAAGACATGCGCCTGCTGATGCGTTTCTTTATCTTGGCAAGGCATACCATGTCAGCTACCAATTTGATAGTGCAATCAGATACTTTGTAAAATTCCAGGCATTACTTGATACGGTTAACGATAAGGCATCGGTAAATGAATTGAACAGGGATATACAAATGTGTGTTACAGCAAAACGCTTAATGGCTAACCCTGTTAAAATGGAAGTAAGTATTTTAAGCGATAGCATCAATTCCGCTTACCCTGATTATTCTCCTGTAGTAACCGCAGATGAATCGCAGATATTTTTTACATCCAGGAGGCCTGCTACTCCTAATTCACCAATCGATGTAAACGGGCAGTATTATGAGAATATTTATATGGCAAACAGTGTGAACGGAACATGGCAACATGCGTATAATATTGGTGCACCTGTTAATACTATAGGTCAGCATTCCGCTACTGTCAGTATTTCGCCTGACGGTCAAACTATTTTCATTTATAAGGATGATAAGGGAGATGGCAATATTTACAGTACACATTTGAATGGTACAGAATGGTCGACCCCTGAAAAACTGAATGATAATGTAGACTCTAAGTATTGGGAACCAAGTGCCAGTGTTAGTGCAGATGGACAACTACTTTATTTTACAAGTAACCGTCCCGATGGTTTTGGTGGCCGTGATATTTATATGAGTCGTTTATTACCAAACGGACAATGGGGAAAAGCAATTAACCTTGGGCCTAAAATAAATACCGAATACGAAGAAGATGCTCCATTTATAAGCGCTACCGGAAAAACACTTTATTTCAGTTCCACGGGCCACAATACAATGGGTGGCTTTGATATTTTTTACAGCACAATGGATAGTAACGGGCAATGGGGAACACCAGTAAATATGGGGTATCCTGTAAACACTCCCGGCGATGATATTTACTTTACTCCAACTGCCAATGGAAAAGGTGCATACTATACATCATTCAAAGAAACAGGAATGGGTGAAAAAGATATTTACCGCATCAACTTCCCTGAAAAGAAAGAAGAGGCCCTTACTGTTTACCGTGGTACTGTAAGGTCATCAATGGATAGTGCAGCCCCTAACGTACCTCAGAACGTAGAGATCATTGTAAGGGATAATGCTACAGGCGAACAGATAGGCGTTTATCATCCTAACTCTGCTACCGGGAAGTTCCTCTTCATTTTACCATCGGGTAAGAATTACAACATTACATACGAAGCAGAGGGATATTTATTCCACTCCGAAAATCTTGATGTGCGCGACAGTACAGCTTACCAGGTATTGGATGAAGCAATTGATATGAGGCCGCTTGGTGTAGGTGAAAAAATTGTGCTACGTAATATATTCTTCCCTACCGGTAAGGCAACAATATCACCTGAATCTGATCCCGAATTGCATAAAGTATATGACCTGATGAAATTATTACCGGGCATTAAAGTAGAAATTTCAGGGCATACAGACGCGCAGGGAAGTGATAAGATAAACACTCCTTTATCGCAGGCCAGAGCTGAAGCAGTTGTAGATTATTTGGTTAAAATGGGCATTCAAGCAAACAGATTTACCGCTAAAGGGTACGGGCCTACACAACCTTGTGCTAAAAACAAGAATGCAGATGGATCGTGGAACAGAAAAGGTATGGCGTTGAATCGCCGTATCGAGTTTAAAATTATAAGTACAAGTATCCCTTTGAAAGTTGAACACCCTGCCTTTGTGCCCGATAACCTTAAGCCACAGGGCCAGGATAACAAGAATAAATAAAAGTTCATCATGCAAAAGAAAAGCAAAAATGTATGGTTTATGGTCATGCTATTAATGCTTGTTACATACTATACTTCGTTTGCTGACAGCAATAAAGATCAGGCACAAAAACTGATCGCAAAAGGAGACAACCAATTTTCAAAATCGCATCTGGCAAAAGCACAAGTGTTATATTTAAAAGCACTTGGCCTTGACTCAACAGATGCCTATGCTAACTTCCAGGTTGGAGCTATATACTACCTGTCCGATTCTGATAAAGTAAAATCTCTACCCTATTTCCTTAAAACAATTAAGTATGCAGGCAGAGGAGAAGATGATACCATTATAGATGCTTATTACTACATAGGTAATTGTTATGCATTATTGAAAAATTATCCTGCCGCTGTTTCCGCATTTGATAAATACATCAGGCACATTGACCCTAAGAGCAGAGTTGACGAAGGCCTGATGGAAGAAGTACAGCATAATATTGAAATATTTACTGAAGCGCCTTCTATCATTAATCGTTCATCGGATTCTTCAGGGTACATGCTCGATAATAAACTCCATCCCGTATATGTAAAAAATCTAGGTGGCACTATTAACTCACCTTACCCGGAATATGCTGAGGTATTAATGAACCATGACTCAACCATCATATTTACTTCGCGCAGGCCGGCCAGCCAGAAAGGGAAAAAAGATTTTATGACGGATGACTATTATGAGGATATTTTCATTTCGCACAAAGATTCCGGCCACTGGCAAACTCCTACAGTATTCTCAAGCCAACTGCATTACAAAAGCAGTCATAATGACTTGGCTAGTGTAACTATCTCATCAGATGGAAAGACATTGTATGTATATAACAAAGGACGAATTTGGGAACTTCATCCGCAAAACGGAGGATGGTCAAAGCCAGAGAAAATTGGTAAGAACATAAGGCAGATACAACGGTATATTCCTTCTGTATTTATTTCATTCGACGGTAAAAAATTATTCCTGGTAAGCGACAGAGAAGGTGGTATCGGAGGAAAAGATATTTATGAATCAGAAAAAGGAAGTGATGGAAAATGGTCTCAACCGCAGAACCTTGGACCAGTAATTAATACATCGTATGATGAAGATGCTCCTTTCCTGATGCCCGACAATAAAACCTTGTATTTCTCTTCTAAGGGCCATACGGGCCTAGGCGGGTATGATATTTTCAAATCGGTTTATGAAGATGGACAATGGTCAAAGCCTATGAATTTAGGTACGCCTATTAATTCCAGTGCTGACGATATTTATTTTACATATGATACCACATTAAGAAAAGGATATTTCTCTTCATCGAGGGTTAACGGATATGGAAGTATGGATATTTATTCGTTTGGTTTTACCTGCGACAATATTGAAAGCACAACCTTACAGGGCGAGATTGTTGCTAAAGGTCAAGATATCAATGGATCAACTATAACAGCAATTGATACTAAAGATCATAAAACAACATCGGCAAAAGCAGATGCAAATGGTAAATACACCATTACTTTAAAACCAGAAAGAACCTATTCACTTGAAATACGCATTCCCAATTATCTGCCTTATGTAACATCAGTAACTACACCGCATCAATGCGACGTATATACCTTATATCAACAGGTCAGCCCTTCGTTTGTAACGGATAGTTTGTATGTACATACTGCGCAAAACCTGGTAGTAAAGAATGCTTTTTATCGTGGTGGCAATAAAACTGGCTATAAGAATGCAAGCAGTGATCCAGCACTGGCAGCATTTATTAGAAGCAATAATGACACCGCGACAATATGGGAAAAAGATACTGTTGCTAACGTAACATACACCAAAACTCAACGCGATAGTATGAACCCTCGTAAAGCCATTCCTACCAATATTGATACTACACGTATGATAACTGGGCCTTCTATACCAAAAACTCCTGTTGTGTACTTTGACTTCAATAAGTCAATCATTGCAAAAGAATACTACCCTAAACTCGATTCTCTGGCGCGTTTCGTGAAGCTGAATAAGGACTACAAAATACAGATTGAAGGTAATACCGATACTGTTGGTACTGCAATCTATAACCAACGCCTGTCATTGGCCCGTGCAAGCGCAGTAGCTAAATACTTAGAAAGAAAGGGAGTAGATACAAAAAGGCTTCATATACAGGGTAATGGCAAACACCACCTTGCAATGGTTGGCGATGGTGCAAATGCCCTTAACAGAAGGGATGATATAATTATTGTTAAAGAATAGTTCTATATTTGCCGGATGAAGTTTAATTTCAGAAAATATTTTTCTTTATTTCTTCTCGGGGCATTTCTGTTTGCCTATTCTGAAAAAAGTGTCCACGATATTATACATGCTGATGATGCTCACTGTCATGTATTGTATGAAAACCATTTCCATACTGTAGAGCACCATTGCGCAATATGCGATTTTGAATTTCCCTGGTGCGATAAATCAGTAAAGCCTTTACAGGTTTCGTTCTTACGACATTATTATACATTTAATTTTGTTTCTTCTTCTCAAGAACTTTCTGTAAAGGAAGTTTCCGCCCCTTCTTCAAGGGGACCTCCCATCTGCATAGTATAAAAGATCCGGCAATTCATTAAATGAATTGTTATGCCTTCGGTTAATTACCGGAAGAGTATCACGTACGCATGTACCTGTTAACGCTCAATTTATATTATGTTAAAACTACGAACTGCACTTGCCTTAGTGGCATGTAGCATTATCTGCCTGCAGATAAATGCACAGCCCACTAATTGTAACTTATCAATAACCGGTAACATTACCGGCCCTGATGGTAAGCTCTTATTTTATGTCGCTGTAAGTCTTCAGCAAACAACTAAAGGATGTTATACCGATAAAAACGGGCACTTCACTATAGGGAATGTGTGTGAAGGTAAATACCATCTGGAAGCATTTTTAATAGGGTATACAAAATTAGATACACTTATAAATGCTGCAAGCGTCGGGGGTATAAAACTGACCCTCAGTCTTGACGATGTTAATTTAGGGATAGTACAGGTTCAAAGTAATAAGATAGAAAAACAGCAGGTACAGACTCTTGATAAAACCGAATTAAGCGGAGAACAACTTCAACAAACCAGGGGAGAAGTTTTGGGTGATGCATTGAAAAGTATTGCCGGAGTTGATGTTATAAGTACCGGTCCCACAATCATAAAACCTGTTATTCATGGGTTGTACAGTAACCGCATTCTTATATTAAACAATGGTGTGCCGCAGGAAGGGCAACAATGGGGCACAGAACATGCACCGGAAATTGACCCTTTTATTGCAACTAAACTAACTGTTGTAAAGGGAGCCTCAAGTATCCGTTACGGTTCTGATGCTATAGGAGGTGTAGTGCTTGTCGACCCGGCTGATCTGCCTGTGAATAAAAGCATGAGCGGAGAGGTTAATTTAATAGGAATGGACAACAGCAGAATGTACTGTGGTTCCGGAATACTGCAAGGTGCAATTGGTGATTCAAGCCTCAGTTATCGTATACAAGGAACATACCGCAGGTCTGGAAATCTTACAGCACCAAATTATGGTCTTGATAATACAGGAACTTTGGAACAAAACTATTCTGGCGCATTAGGATATAACAAGGAGCATTATGGCGCCACCGTTTATTATAGCCATTTCTATACAGAGGTTGGCATAAACAGGAATACGGTTGCAGGTAATTACAATCAACTACTTGAGCTATTTGCCCTTAATAAACCAATAGTGGATAGTGCTTTTACCTATAAAATTCAGCGAGGTTTTCAAACTGTTTCTCATGATATGGTAAAAATATCTGCATTCTTAAAATATGCCAGTTTCGGTAAGCTTGAAGCAACATTAGCCAGGCAGGATGACAGCAGGCAAGAATATAGTTTTGAGGTTCCTTACTCACCCCTTGGGCAACTCAATAATGCAGCTGAAAATGATTTCGAGTTAATTACTCATACGGCAGAATTGGTTTGGGAACATAATCCGATAGGGCATATTACGGGAGGTATTGGCGCTGATTTTATGACGCAGGAGAATATATACACTGGCTTAGCTTATGCTCCTGTAATTCCAAATTACCTGAATTATTCCGGTGGCTTATTCATTATTGAAAAATGGAGCATCAGTAATAAGCTTTTATTGGAAGGCGGACTGCGTTATGATGATAAATGGCAACAGGAGTATATGTTGGATGCAACTACCTTAGGTACTTATAGAAACACTCAAACATATAACAGTACAACCGCAACTCTTGGAGCTACTTATCGGCTTTCTTCTGAATTAAGCCTTGATGCAAATGCAGGTAATGGCTGGCGCTCGCCTTCTGTGTATGAGATGTATGCTTATGGAATACATGGAGCCACTGCAACTTTTGAAGTCGGTGACAGTACGCTTAAAGTAGAAAAGTCATACGATCTTAATACTTCAATCCATTATGAAAGTGAAAACCTGTTTGCGGATATCGGAGTTTATGTTAACTACATAAACAACTACATATACCTGCAACCGCAGGCTGGAAAGCCCGATGCCACGGTGCAGACCATAGAGGGTTTTTTCCCCCGGTTCAACTTTACGCAAACGGATGCGCTTTTTAAGGGTGCAGATTTTGATGTAAAATGGCACATAACAAACCATTTGCAATATGAGCCTAAAATAACATTGGTTTTTGCAAATGATCTGACAAATCACGATTACCTGGTATTGATCCCAGCAGAGCGTTTTCAAAATTCGATTGAATACAGATGGCGAAAATTAGGTAGGCTGACAAATGTATTCATTAGTCTTGGAAACACTTATGTGGCAAAGCAAACACGGGTTCCGCTTAATAGTGATTTTGTACCTCCGCCCAATGGCTATGATCTGTTTTTTGCTGCTATTGGCCTTTCCCTTCCATTGGGTAACCAGGAAATGAGTGTTAGTATTCAGGGAAATAATATTACTAATACTGCCTATCGCGATTATTTAGATTTCTTCCGCTATTACGCTGATGAACCCGGAAGAAGCATTCAGTTAAAAATAAGGGTACCCTTTCAAGTTTTCTCAAACAAATCACAACAAACATCGAACAACTAAATAACAATCAAAAACAACAACATGAAAAAGAAAACGTTCTATTTAACAAGTATTGCAGCTATTACATTTGCTGCAATAATGTTTACAGTTTCTTCCTGTAACAAATCGGAACAGGTAGTTACACCTCATCCGCCTGCAAATGAATTTATAACTACAGTTGTTATGCAATGCATCAATAACAACGCACCTCATGATACAGAAACCTGTATCTGGAGAGACGTCACCCCAAGTGGAACTAATCCGCCTGACACAACAGAAGCGTACTTAAATTTAGCAAGAAATACAACCTATGCTGTTAAACTGTATGCCCTGGATGAAACTAAGACATCTACAGCAATGTTGGCAGACACGAATCATTTCAATATCAACAAAATTGCTTCGACCACCGTCGATGTTCAAATTGAATTAGAGCAAAGGGTAAACTATCACCTCATTTGCTTTACCTTAACACAGGGTACAGGGGTTGGATTAAATGCAGATTTAAGTATTGTGCGTGATGATTATGATAATAATAATCCTCCGCTACAGGTTGGTTTTGTAGACACATTCACCTCATTAAATAATGGCGTTTCCGGTGGACGTATGGAAGTAGTGCAACATCATCAGCCTAATGTGAAGAATGGCGATTGCGCTCCTGGCTCTATTGATTATGATGTATTCTTTAATGTAAATGTGAGGTAATTAAATGATTATTAACCGATTTAACAAAAACAATATGAAAAAACTATCGATTTTTATTTTAATGCTTGCCTTTTACACGAATGTAAATGCCCAGGATGCAAGTCCTCCAGCTAAAAGTTCTGATGAATCATACACTAGCAACGGATTTATCGGATTATTGGGAGGATATTCCATTTCAATGGGTAATTGGACACACACATCCTACATAACCGGTGATGCTGGCAAATGGTTATCTGATAACCCTGATAACCTATCCGCAGGTTTTGCAGGAAATGGAAGTACATTTGGTATTGAAGGTGCATCGTACTTCTGCAAATATATAGGTGTTGGTGGTTTAGTAAGCCATTCACATTATACATTTAATGGGCTTGACTCAATTTCAGCCGGATATGATGCTTCATTTGATGTTGATCAGATCACAACTACTGTTTCCGGAGGATATGACATCTGGAATTTCATGACTGGTTTGTATTTGCGGTTCCCATGCTCAGATAAATTAGCTATTACAGCAAAATTACTGGGAGGCTTTACCAGTGCAACTACTCCACAAATTGCTGTAGGTGTTGAGGATGGTGGAGTTGAAGATGGAACGTTTACCCAACAAAGATGTACTGCTAATTCCTTTGGCTATATGGCAGGGCTTGGTGTTAGTTATAAGCTAAATAATAGCATGGGGCTTAACCTGCAAGGTATTTATGCCTCTTCCGAACCTGATTTTATGATAGATAACACGAATCGTAATAATAGCATAGGAAGGTTAATAACAGAATATAAACAACCTTTGACAAATTTCAATATTTGCCTTGGGGTGACTTATTTGATTGGAAATAAGTAAGATGTTTTTTTGTGTTCTGGTTAGGCCCCCGGTTTTCATAGTGCCGGGGGCTTTTTTATTTGTTTCTTAAATAATGTTAAAACAATACCATTTATTTTTTATAGAAATACCTGCTAATAGATATATGATACCTTTGCCATAAGCATTTATGCTATTTTATTATTGAATAAAATTCAGAGTTTTTTGCAGTTTTTATGTAGGACAATTAGCCATGAAATTCAAATATATTTTATTCATTTTGTCCTGCATAGCATCATTGTATGCGGTCGGGCAGAATTCATTGCAGGGACGAATTACCGATGCCTCGAACGGGCAAACGGTGCCCGGTGCAATAATTTATTTACCACAGCTAAAGGTTGGTACTACAAGCGATACTACTGGTTTTTTTAACCTAACATCTTTACCGAAAGGCTCATACTCAGTTGAGATAAGGCTTTTGGGCTATGCTACTACTGTTAAACAAGTAACTATTAATGGTGTAACCAAAGTCAATTTCTCTATGAGTGTTGCATCATCTACCGGCAAAGAAGTTGTTATTACTGCACTTGGCAATTCAACCACCATTGAACGTGCACCAACCGATGTTACACTTATGTCGCATGAAATGCTCATAGAAAACACCGCGACCAATGTGGTGGATGCTATTGCATTACAACCCGGCGTGAGTGCTGTTACAACGGGTCCCGGAGTTTCAAAACCTGAAATAAGAGGGCTGGGTTTTAACCGGGTTTTGGTAACATTTGATGGTTTCAGGCAGGAAGACTTTCAATGGGGTGACGAACATGGAATACAGATCGATCCTTATGCTGTTTACAATTCAGAGATCGTGCGCGGGCCTGCTTCACTCCAATATGGTTCAGATGCAGTTGGCGGTGTAGTAAGTTTTAAATCAGCTCCCTTTCCCGAAAGTGGAGTTATCCAAGGTAGTGTAATAACTGAATACCAAACGAACAATGGCTTGATAGGGTCTTCTGCAGATGTTACCGGTAATAATAAAGGTTTCGTGTGGGACCTTAGACTGAGTGGCAACGAAGCTCATTGTTATGAGGATCCTAAAGATGGATACGTTTGGGGAACTGCATACAGGGAAGAAAATGCACGACTAACCTTAGGGCTAAACAGGAACTGGGGTTTCTCCCGGTTAACCTTTAGTGTATTGCACCGCACCATTGAAATACCGGATGGTAACAGGGATAGCGCTACTATGCGATTCAAATTCGATTTCCCGATAAACGGACAGGTATTCCCTACTATGTCAAATTATTTATCCTACAACCCAATGTATGTTGGATACCAGCAAATAGAACATGATATGGCAACCTGGCAAAGCGGCTTTAACGCAGGCAAGGGACAAGTATTAGTGGATATTGGATATTCACAAGATCATAGAGAAGAGATAGATAGTGGTTCGGTACCTGCACTGAACATGAGTATGTATGATATGCCCTACTCTATTAAATACCAGGTTACCGGAGATACATCAGGGTTAAAATTTACAGGTGGCATTAATGGTATGTATGAGAATATGATGAATGCGAACGAAGCTCCTTCTCCATATACTTCTGTCTTTCTTGTGCCTAACTATAATCTGTTTGACATAGGCGGCTTTGCTATCCTGCAAAAGGATTATAAAAATCTTACCCTAAGTGGGGGTTTGCGTTACGACACAAGACATGAGGTTGGGCAAAGCCTGTATTTGCTTGATCAAGGTACTTCGAGCCAGCAAATTGTTCCTGCCGGAACTCCTGAACCATATCAAAACTTCAAAGGCTTTAATACGAATTATAGTGGTGTTTCAGGAAGCATTGGTGCATCGTACCAATTGCCAGCCAATAGCTATGTTAAAGCAAACCTGGCTAAAAGCTATCGTGCACCCGCCATTACAGAAATAGGTGAGAATGGTATACACCCCGGTACAAGTATATTTGAAATTGGCGATCCGAGCCTTAAACCTGAATCTGGTTATGAAGCCGATGTGGCTTATGGAATGAATGGAAGAGATATAGGTTTTGAAGTTGATGGGTTCTACAATGATATTTCCAATTTCATATTCACATCAAGACTGGATACTCTGACTCAAGGATTTCCAACATACAAGTTCAAATCCACACGAGCATATATAGAGGGTGTGGAAGCATTCTTTAATATTCACCCAGCGGCAACGACATGGTGGGAACTGGATAACGGATTTACGTATATCTATTCTTTTCTTCCCAATCAGACAGACTCAACCCAGCATGTGCCATGGACTCCTGCACCAAGGTTAACTTCGGAATTGAAATTAAAAAAGAATGATAAGCATTCATCGATCCTCCGCGATACCTATATTAAACTAGGGCTTGCATACTACTGGGCGCAGAATGATATCTACAGCGCCAACTGGACTGAATTCCCATCGGTTGCATATACACTGTTTAACGCGGGTATTGGTACAAGTTTTGTAAACCCTAAAACAACGCGTATACTTTGTACGCTTGTAATTAACGTTACCAATCTTACAAACCTTGCCTACTTCGACCATACCAGCCGGACACAGCATTTCCTTTCCTATAATGGTGTAATACCGGTTACTGTAGTTCAACCTAACCTGGGTATTTATAATATGGGGCGCAATATAGGTTTCAAATTAATATTCCCTTTTGGCGGCTCTAAACCATCTGAAGGTGTATTGCCTACCGAATAAAAAATTGAGTGAAACTTTTTTAAGTAGGCTCCGTTGAAATAGGCAGGGATATTATTTTTGTTGGTTTTAAAGCCCCCGGACTCATAGTTTCGGGGGTTTTATTTTGCACAAAAAAACCCAGACCTAAGCCTGGGTTTTCACTTATATAAAACTAAATATTAGCTATTCAACATTACGGGCATAACCAACATAAGAATATCTTCACCTTCTTTTTGCGGAGCAGGAGTAATTACTCCTGCACGGCTCGGGCTTGACATACTTACACGCACTTCCTGTGAATCTAGATTAATTAGCATATCGAGCAGGAACTTGGAATTGAATCCTATTTCCATATCATCACCAACATACTGGCATGCGATACGCTCGTTAGCTTCACTTGAGTAATCAAGATCCTCGCTGGTTAGTGTAAGTGCATTACCGGTGATCTTAAGTCTCACCTGGTGAGTAGTTTTATTAGAAAGTATTGATACCCTCTTTAATGAGCTAAGGAATGCGTTTCTGTCGAGCACAAGTTGATTAGGATTTTCCTTTGGAATAACCGCATCGTAGTTTGGATACTTACCATCAATAAGGCGGCATATCAATTGCACATTACCAACTGAGAAAGAAGCATTCGTTTTATTGTATTCAATTGTAACCTTGCTATCCTTAACAGTAAGGATGTTCTTAAGAAGGTTCATTGGTTTTTTAGCAATGATCACCGAGTTCTCGGTACTGACACCTGTTGTAGGGCGAATATACTTAACCAACTTATGTGCATCAGTAGCTACAAAGGTTATTTCCTTTGCTGAGAAATTGCAGAAGATACCCGACATTACAGGCCTGAGATCATCGTTAGCAACAGCAAATATTGTTTTATTAATAGCTTCAATAAGCATTTCAGCATCTACATCTACTTTGGTAGGAGCTTCTACTGCAATCATTTTAGGGAATTCTTCTCCATCATGGCCTGCAATTTTATACTTGCCCGATTCAGAATTGATCTCTATAGAGAACTTGGTAGTATCTACAATAAATGTAAGGGGCTGATCAGCAAAGCTCTTCAGCATTTCAATAAGTAGCTTTGCAGGTATGGTTATCTCGCCTGAGTCTTTAGAATCAACGGTAATGGTTGTCTTTATGGTTGTCTCCAGATCAGAGGCGAATATGGTAAGTTCACCTTTATTAAGCTTGAACAGGAAATCATCTAATATAGGTAAGGCATTATTGGAGTTTAAAACACCACCGATCACCTGCAATTCTTTGAGTAATGTATTACTCGATACAACAAACTTCATCATCTTCAGTATTTAAATGTTCTAGGGGTAACAAATGTAGAAAGGGACAAATCAATAGAGGGGGCAATAATGAATTATTTATTCAAACTTTTCAACACTTGCTCAATCTTTATGAACAAAATAGGATGGATCCTGTAATAGTTTGCCAAAAACAAAGTATTGTACGAGTACAAAATCTTTACCATTTACCAATGCATACAGTCTATCCGGGTCATATTTATAATCCTTACCGGCATATTTAGTTTCATCCGCATCCGGCAATTTTCTGTTATACAACCTGATATTGGTTGTTTTCCCTGTGGTATCCTTAACCTCCATTATGCAAATGGGTGACGATGCTATAATAGAATCCTTTTTTTCAGGCTTGACCACAACCTCCCAGTTTATAGACTGGAAATAGGTCATATACTGCCTTACCGCCATAGTATCAAATTTCACAAGTGCCTGGTGCGTTGCAGGGTTTTCGATTGTGAACTTATTTTTAGCAACGGTATTAATGATGAAACTGTGATCAGGGTTTGGATAATTTATGCTTATCGACTTTATTTCGTTCGGGTAATAATGGAAAACAGTTCTGTCTCTCCATCCCTCTTCCCTTACAAAATAACGTGTGGTAAGGAATCCGTCGAAGCCGGGGATATAGGTCACATAAGGCTGTTTATAGTTTTCATCGGTACGTGGGTTTACCAGTAACATATAGGTTCCCATATGGTCATTCGTCTGGCTACCAATGAAATACGACTTAATTTTATCGTCGCCTTTGTATATATCTACTTTAACCGAATTCGAGGCCAAACCTTTTACCACTTTATCCCATATTCCCTGATCAATAAGGCTCTTTACCGTAACCATTTTCATGGTATATAATAAGGTATTAATGGCATCGGGGCGAACAAAATAGCGGCCATCTACCTTCCATTGGCTTGCATTTACACGTGTAAGAGTTACCGCATTCTTGTTACGGTCTTCCATAGTAATTTTAGTAATTGAAGATGTATCAAGTACAGCGAACTGGTTGTCTTTTTCACCCAATGTACTCCATGTATTCTTAAAGAAAAGGAAATACAATGAAACCAGTAACAGAATAACTATAACAATTAAAGTACCGCGGTTTTTCTTCATAAATACTCTTAATTATTGAACCTGAAGTGCATTACATCGCCATCGTGCACTATGTATTCCTTACCTTGTATCATCAGCTTACCGGCTTCACGGCAAGCCTGCTCAGAACCATAACTTACAAAATCATTATAGCCTATCACTTCGGCCTTGATAAACCCTTTTTCAAAATCGGTATGAATAACGCCTGCTGCTTGCGGAGCCTTTGCACCATCCAATATAGTCCATGCCCTTACTTCCTGCACACCTGCTGTAAAATAGGTAGATAGCTTCAATAATTTGTATGCCGTTTTGATCAGTTTACTAACTCCCGGTTCATCCAATCCCATTTCAGCCAGGAAAGCCTTACGGTCATCGGGGCTTTCGAGTTGTGCAATTTCAGATTCAATGCCTGCATCTATAATAAGCACTTCAGCATTCTCATTCTTAACTGCTTCTCTTACTGCATCGGTATATATGTTTCCTTTCAATGAAGACTGGTCAACATTACATACATACAGTACAGGCTTCATAGTGAGCAATTGCAAGCCCTTTACGTATTCTTTATCTTCCTCAGAAATATCAACGGTACGTGCTGATTTTTGTTCTGATAGACATTTATAGTATAGGCTAAGTATTTCATACTCCTTCTTGGCGTCTTTATCTGTACCTATTTTAGCGGCCTTTGCGCTTTTCTGCATTACCTTTTCAACCGTTTCAAAATCCTTCAGCTGAAGTTCAATATCTATAATTTCCTTATCGCGGATAGGGTTAACAGAGCCTTCCACGTGTATTACATTGGCATCGTCGAAGCAACGCAAAACGTGTATAATAGCATCGGTTTCCCTAATGTTAGCCAAAAACTGGTTACCCAGTCCTTCACCTTTGCTGGCGCCTTTTACAAGGCCGGCAATATCCACTATTTCAACCGTGGCAGGTACTACCTTATTTGGTTTTACAAGGTCTTCCAGTTTCAATAACCTTTCATCGGGCACATTGATAACGCCAAGGTTAGGCTCTATTGTGCAAAAAGGAAAATTGGCAGCCTGGGCCTTTGCATTCGACAGGCAATTAAACAAGGTGGATTTACCTACATTGGGTAATCCTACTATTCCGCATTTTAAACTCACTTTCTCTAAATTTTCGACAAAAATAGCACGATTATTGGCATACCACCAAGATTGACTGAGATTCCTCTCGGGTAGCTTTGCGAAAGGGCTCAACAAGTTTTCAACATTCATTCATTCTTTTCAACAAATAAATGAACCCGCCACGAAAAGAAGCTACTTTTGAAACATTCAAAAAACATTGTAAAAATGGCATCAACAGCAGAACTTAAAAAGGTGTGCTCACAGGTACGCCGTGATATTATTCGCATGACCTCGGCAGTGCAATCGGGCCACCCCGGAGGTTCATTAGGATGCACAGAATATTTTGTGGCCCTCTATTTTGAAATACTGAGACATAACCCAACTAAGTTCACTATGGACGGGATTGGTGAAGATATTTTCTTCCTTTCAAACGGGCATATTTCACCGGTTTGGTATAGCGTTTTAGCACGTAACGGATTTTTTCCGATCGCCGAATTGGCTACTTTCCGTAAACTCGATTCCAGGCTCCAAGGCCACCCTGCTACTGCAGAACATATACCTGGCGTGCGTGTTGCATCCGGTTCATTAGGCCAGGGGCTATCAGTTGCTATTGGCGCTGCGCTTGCAAAAAAACTAAACAAAGACGATAAGTTTGTATACAGCCTGCATGGCGATGGCGAATTACAAGAAGGACAGATATGGGAAGCAGCTATGTATGCTGCCGGCAAAAAAGTAGACAACCTAATTTCTACCATTGATTACAATAATGCGCAGATAGACGGAAGAGTGGAAGATGTAATGCCGATGGGCAATCTGCACGATAAATGGACTGCCTTTGGATGGGATGTGCTTGAAATGGATGGCCATAACATCGAAGAAGTAATTGCAACCCTGAAAAAAGCTCAGCAACATTGCGGAAAAGGCAAACCGGTTATGATACTTATGAATACCAAAATGGGTATGGGTGTAGATTTTATGGTGGGAAGCTACAAATGGCATGGCAGCACAACCAATGCTGAACAAACTATAAATGCTTTAGGCCAACTTGAACAAACACATGGTGATTATTAAGCAATGGTAAAGAGGGTTGGTAAGCTTGTCTTTATTTTTCTATTCTCGCTCCTCGGGTTTAATTCCCTGAAAGCACAGGAGCAGCCTACCATACGTGTACTTTTTATTTTTGACGGTTCCTTCAGTATGTACGATACATGGGACAGAACACCTAAAATAGATTATGCAAAACGTGTACTGGTGGAACTGGTAGATAGCTTACGGAATGTTCCCAACCTGCAAATGGCGCTCCGCACATTGGGAGCGGATTACTCACTCTACCCTCACCGTAATTGTGAAGATACACGATTGGTAGTTCCTTTTGCCCCAAATAATGCGTTTGATATAGAAAGCCAGATAAAGGCTATTCAGCCTAAAGGCACTACACCCATTGCATATACTATTGCAAAATGCGCTGACGATTTTCCTGCCTGTGCAAATTGCCGCAACCTTATTATTCTTATTACCGATGGTATTGAAGAATGCGGAGGAGATGTGTGTGATGCAGCAAAAAAACTGCAACAAAAAGGAATCATTTTAAAGCCGTTTATTATTGGTATTGGTAAGGAAAATTTCAGCGATGCGTATAGTTGTGTTGGAAAATTCTTTGACGTAAAAGCAGAACAGGATTTTGAGAATATATTGAAGGTAGTTATATCTCAGGCATTGAATAACACCACTGCACAGGTTAACTTGTTAGACCAGGAAGCAAGAGCCGTTGAGACCGATGTAGCTATGACCTTTTATGATGAAAGTAGTGGAAGGCGAATTTATAATTTCATGCACACCATTAACGATGCCGGAAATCCCGATACATTAATACTCGACCCTAACCTTACCTATCATATCGTAGTGCATACTATACCCGAAGTTGAAAAACACAACGTAACAATTATATCGGGCAAGCACAACATTATAGCCATAAAAGCTCCGCAAGGTTATTTGCATGTAATAATGAACGGAGACAATGAATACAAATCGTTACTGGCCGTTATACGTAAGGCCGATGATATGCAAACCCTGAATGTGCAACAGGTAGAATCGACGGATAAATACCTAACAGGCAAGTACGACCTTGAAATACTTACCATGCCTCGTATGCATGTAAAAGGGGTTAAGGTTTCAGAAAGCACAACTACAACTGTAACTATTCCGCAAGCTGGTTTTGCAAGCATTGTAAAGCCAGGCGCAGGGCCTATTAGTATATATACCGATGATAGCGGTAAAATGGAATGGGTATGCAATTTGAGTACCGATGCCGTTACACAGAACGTTATTCTGCAACCGGGGCATTACCATGTGGTATACCGTTCTTCAAACATTAAACAGACTATTTATACCGTCGATAAAAAATTTGAAATAAAATCAGGCTCATCAATTACAGTAACATTATAAGTTATATCTGAAACATGAATAAGTATACCTACACCGAAAAAAAAGACACCCGTTCAGGATTTGGAGCGGGATTATCTGAATTAGGAAAAAAGAACCCTAAGGTGGTTGCACTCTGTGCCGACCTTACAGGCTCATTAAAAATGGATGCTTTTGCCAAAGATCATCCGGAACGTTTTTTCCAGGTGGGTATTGCTGAAGCCAATATGATAGGCATTGCAGCAGGACTTACCATTGGCGGATATATTCCATTCACCGGAACCTTTGCTAACTTTTCTACCGGCAGGGTGTATGACCAGATACGCCAGTCAGTAGCATATTCAGGCAAGAATGTAAAAATATGTGCATCACACGCAGGGCTTACTTTGGGTGAAGACGGTGCCACACACCAGATACTGGAAGACATTGGCCTGATGAAAATGTTACCACACATGACCGTAATTAATACTTGCGACTATAACCAAACCAAGGCAGCAACACTTGCAATTGCAGCGCATGTTGGGCCTGTATACCTGCGTTTTGGCAGGCCAAGTGTACCGGTATTTACCCCGGCTGATCAGGTTTTTGAAATTGGCAAAGCCGTAACTTTTACTGAAGGAACCGATGTAAGTATTTTTGCAACCGGCCACTTAGTTTGGAAAGCATTAGAGGCTGCCGATGCATTGCAGCAAAAAGGAATATCTGCTGAGGTAATAGATATACATACAATTAAGCCACTAGATGCTGCCGCTGTTTTACGTTCGGTTAAAAAGACCAAATGTGTGGTTACTGCAGAAGAACACCAAATGAATGGTGGATTAGGCGACAGCATTGCACAACTTTTGGCAAGAGAATATCCTTGCGTATTGGAGATGGTTGCTGTAAAAGATTCTTTTGGAGAAAGCGGTACGCCTGATGAACTTATGCGCAAGTATGGCCTCGATACTCCTGATATCATCAAGGCCGCCGAGAAGGTTATTGCTAGGAAGTTGGTTGAAATAGAGAGGTAGTTTACTCTTATCCCTTGTCATACTAAGCCTGTCAAAGTATTATTCTATTAAATTCATCTGGGCGTTTCCCTCCTATCGTCGGGTCGGGCTATCCGCTA
>OLMA01000468.1_pt1 | contig 20715 bp, 18 predicted proteins | sample 1604671 | NCBI WGS metagenome assembly OLMA01 (sample SAMEA104055725, study PRJEB20765) | soil metagenome | biome: Arctic tundra; feature: Polygonal ground; material: soil | place: USA | collected 2011-09 | depth 0-0.5 m | reverse complement strand
TTAAGGTTATTAAAGTTATTGTTTTCACTCTAACCTCTTCCTATCTTTGACAGTCCACTTTGGTTTAAAGATTTACACTTTGGCTTCATTTCCCCATTTGAAAGTTCTATGTGCAAAATTGATTATTATTTTATATTGATGTAATAATGCTGACCATAAAACGCCTACCTGTTCACCTTGAGCAATAGAATTTGTCGAAACAAATGCAACTTTGATTTGCGTTCCTTGAATATATTGTGCAGCTTTAAAGTACCAACAGGTAACATAATCAAGTATGCCAAATCCTTTTACCTTTCCTTCGTAAATTAATGCCATATCTGCTCTTTGGTTTTCATTCATTACCATTGCACCAATAAACGGAGGATTACCTAAAATATATGATAATTCGTCTTTCTTAACAATACCTTCCCAATCAGTACGCAGGGCGTTACTGTGTATTATTGTCGCACTCTTTTTTAACGGCAACCGTACATAGTATTCACCAAACTCCTCACTAATTTTCATATTCATTTGGTGGTCAATTAACCACATAGCAACCTGTGCTATTTGGGCAGGCCAATCATCATATTCAATACCGTAAAACTGGTCAACATCTATCCATATTGCACTTTCAACTATTATTTTAGTGGCCTTTTTTAAATATAGTTCCCGTAATATCTCTAATTCAAGTAAGCGCAACTCCCAGTAAGTTATAACTAAGAAGTTACCACACCCACAAGCAGGGTCTAAAAATTTAAGGGTAGATAGTTTTTTATGGAACTCAATAAGTCGGTTCCGGTTATCTTTTACCTTCTCAAACTCGGTGTATAGTTCATCAAGGAATAAGGGCTTTATCAGTCTTAATATGTTTTTTTCAGAGGTATAATGCGCTCCAATGCTACGCCTTTCCTGTGGGTTCATCACACTTTGGAACATGGAGCCAAATATGGCCGGGGAAATCTTACCCCAATTTAAAGCGCAACAATCTAACAGGGTTCTCCGCATCTTGCTGTCAAATGAGGCAGGGTTTAAATTAACCTCAAAAAGCTTGCCGTTTACATAAGGGAAGGCATTAAGTGTATCGTCAAGGTTTTTTAAGCGGTCTTTTTTATCAGTATTCAACACATAGAATAATTCAGAGAGCCGGGCTGCAAGGTCGCTGCCATCTTCTTTGGTACTATTGCGTATAAAGTCCTCGAAAATACCTTTATCAAAAATCGTAGTATCATCTGAAAACAGGCAAAATAGCAAGCGCACCAAGTAAACCTCTAACTGATGCCCGGTATAGCCAACTGCTTTGAGCATATCGTGGAGTTTACCCATCAATTCAGCAGCATGTATGTTTACCGGGTCTTCCGGCTTAGAAACTTGCTTTTGGTATCCGGCAATAAAGCCGAAATGCTTTACATTCTTATATAGTTCCTTTAAATGAAATTCAATATGGGTGTTATCTTCAAGGTCATATAACCGGAAGCGGTCAAAATCGCAAACTAGTATATATTTTGGTAACTCATTTTCAGCAAGGCCTGTAAAGTATTCGGTAGCTTGCTTATAAGCTTTATCTAAGTCCTTACCCCTGGATTTCTGTTCTATAAGTAATGTGTTCTTCCATAGCAGGTCAATATACCCGTTACGGTCTCCGCTTGTATGTACCCTTCTTTCGAAAGTACCTACCCTACGGCGGCTTATGCCAAATACATTGAAAAAGCCATCAAGGAAAGATTTAGCCTCCGCATCCTCACTGCTTTCATTTTCCCAATCCTTTGAAAATTGAATAGCCCTGCTCCTTATTTCATTCCAACTTAATGCCATTATATATGGTTACTTATCAATTGTATTGGGTAAAAATAACCAAATAGCCTAAACTTGAATAAAAGGATAATTTTAAACGAGTTTTCTATAAATTAACTTGGAAGCCCTAACTATTACGATCAGACACATAATTTAAAAAAAGTTTTTCAAAACTCCTACATAATATCCACTTATACTACCTTCCTTGTATGTATAGATAGAAAATAATATGAAGTTTTTATCTCTGCCATATAAGCATCTATTAATTCCTTTTGAATAAAGGAAAGTCCTAAAGTCGCCCGGTGTAGGGTTTGTAATTATTAACACTAAGCCTATTATTGCTGAGGCTATTAGGGTATTACGTTTGTTTATTTTTATTATGCCCATTTGTTCTTTTTCTAATAGTTTGAAATAACATGTTAATCTTCCCAATATTCTGTGCCTTGTTTATCTATATATCCATCTTCGTCATTTAATCGTATCATTGCTATGCCTTTTGAAAATTTTCCCCAACCCAATTCATATTTGAAAGGAATAACTACTTTACCATTCGTGTTAATATAGCCCCATTTCCCATTTAATTTTATTGGTGCTAATCCTTCTGAAAAATATTCAGCATCGTCATATATGAGAGGAATAACAATATCTCCGTTTTTATTAATAAATCCACATTTTTCATTTAATTCTACACTTGATAATCCCTCGTAAAAACCTTCAACGTAATCATATATAAGAGGAATAACAATTTTTCCATCTTGATTAACAAATCCTAATTTATTATTTTGGCATACCCATGCTAATCCTTCTGAAAAAGAACCAATGGGCCAATATATGAAAGGAATAATCACTTCTCCTTTTCGGTTAATAAAACCTGCTCTACCATTTAATTCTACCGGTGCTAATCCCTCTGAAAAATTCCCATGTGTTTCCCATTCATCTTTGAAAAAAATAACTACTACACCCTCACTATTAATATAGCAGAATTTCCCATTTAACTTTACAAGTAATAATCCATCTGAAAATTTTCCCATCAAACCCCAAACATGCTCATACTTGAAAGGAATAACTATATCTCCATCTTTATTAATGCAACCCCATATGCCATTTAATTTTACGGGTGCTAATCCTTCTGAAAAGTCAAGAGCTTGATCAAATATGTAAGGAATAACAATTTCTCCGGCTTTGTTTATATATCCATATTTTTTGTTTGATTTTACTTTTGCTAATCCATCCGAAAATTTAGGTTGATAATCGTATTCCAATGGAATAACAATTTCTCCGGCTTTGTTTATATATCCATATTTTTTGTTTAATTGTACTTCTGCTAATCCATCCGAAAACACACCAATCCAGTCGTATTTGCACTCAATAACTATCCTTTTATCAGGTGTGCAAAAACCCCATTTGTCTTTTTTGCGGTATGGGATTAAAATAGGATCAATAGTTGATAATAGCTTATTGGTTATGGCTATTTGTCTTTCAATGCGAACTATACCTGCATTAACTTTTACAATTCCATTATTTTCTTCCAGTATACTCAATAGTTTTTTTTAATTTATAATTATTTTTTCTTGAGTTGCTCAATAATGTTTGAAATATATTTCCAATCTTTTTGGGTCATAGAAGGTTTTAATTCCTTTTGATAATCTTTTATAGCACCTTCATAATCACCTAATTTTACTTTAGTTGCTCCCCGTTCTCGATAAGCACTTGTATATTCTGGGTTTAACTCTATCGCTTTTGATAAATCAGAAAGTGCTCCTGTATAATCACCTATGCTATATTTAGCTCTTCCTCTAAGCCAATATGCTTGGTCATAAGAAGGGTCTAATTCAATAACTTTACAATAGTCTTGAAGTGCTCCTTTATAATCACGTAAGGCAAGTTTAGCCATCCCTCTAAAATGATTAGCTTTTCCAGAAAAATCTTCATTCCATTTATCATTAGGGTTTAATTCTAAAGCCTTAGATAAATCAGAAAGTCCTCCTTTATAATCTTCTGAACGAATTTTATCCAATCCCCTTTTCAAATATTCCTTAGCAGTTGTTGAAATTGGCTCAATCAAAGCAAGTAACTTATTAGTTAAAGTAATTTGCTTTTCTATCCGGGATAATCCAGCGTTTACTTTAACAAGACTTGTATTTTCAAACTCTGTACTCATTTTATTTGCCCTTGTAATTTTTTTGCTTCTATTTCTAAAGTGGCTTTGGTATTACTAAAATAGCTGTTCCAATCAGGTATCGTAATAATGGTTTGATAGGTTTCGTTGTTTTTAAGTTCCTCTATCTTTTTCTGTAATTGCTTTATTACCTGACGCAACCTGATAGATTCTTTATGAAGTGTATCCTTCTCAGTAAGGGTTTCATGCCTTAATGTAAAGGGTTTTCCGGTCTCTAAATATTCCAGTATTTCATTGATTATGGCCAAATCGTTATCATCCTTTGCTTTTTTAGCTTTTATAAATAGTTCAGTGGCTTCTTTCAGGAATTGCTTATCAACAAGGTCGGGGTGGGTCATTTTAGATATTTTCCTGAACTTTGATTTTAATTCATTTAATTGCTCCTCCGTAAGGGATTGCATAGGGGTTTTAAGAGCTTCGTTATAATTACTTTCGTATTGCTGTTCTTCCTGTTGAGCTTCTTTGTATTGCTCTTGTGCAGGGGCATCAGTGGGGTTATTTTTTGCATTGCGTTCGGCAATTTGTCGGCGCAATGCTAATATTTTCATTATTATTTCCCCAAGTTCTTTTGTGTGCTGTACTTCAAAATTATGGATTACCTTTTCAGTATCGGCTAATTCATTTTCAAGTGCGCTTATCTCACCTGCAAGTAGCTGTACTTCCGTCCTTAATCCTTCTACAACGGGGTCAACCCATTTTGTAATGGTATTGAACTTTTGAAGCATATCAGTAATTACTTTCATTGCTATGCCAAAGTCTTTTTTTTCTATGAGTTGGATTAATTGGTTGACTTCACTAATTATTTGCTGCTCCAGGTCGGCAATGTCTGATTTTTTGAGTTTTGATAACTGGTACAATATATCGTCAGCATCATTCAAGGCAATACTACTTTTAAGCATCTCTAACCGCTTAATAAGAGAATTAATATCAGTTGTGCGTGTTTCCATGAATAATACAAAATATTAGAAAATAAATTACAAATAGCTTTATTCAGTAAGTGCAAAATCAACAAGAACCCCCTTGAAGATATATATTGGCGGCTCAATATTATCCTTCACACCTATTAACTCGATATTATAGTCTTCATCTAGATGAGTGATTTCTATATCTACCTTTGTCATTTTTTGAATATTTATCACAAAAAGCCCGACAGTATTCTTAGACTGAATAATTTTAGATAATTGTAATGAATCAATTTTCATGCTAACTATGTAGTTATCAACCTCGAATCTTCCCTTAGATATTTTTAGAATATACCCGTTATGACTATGTGTGAATAAATTTAAAGGGTCATCAAGGTTATCATTGATATTTTCATCTTTTATTATATCTGCAATTTCACCTTCAAACCCTATTAATTGTTTTTTATCAGTAATTTTTTCTTGATATTTATATGTATATCTGTAATCTGAATTGTCTTTTATGAAATCCCAGTTAGCTGCATGGTATTTTAATAGAAGATTTTTTTTTACATTTTTTATCGAATCATTTAGCTCTTGATAGGCTCTTTCGGTATTTTTTTCTTTCTGAGTAGTGGTTATATGTGAATCAACTATTGAGTAACCAATAAATGCCAGGATTATAATTATTACTCCCCATGTTACAACTTTTTTCATGTTTTGTGGTGTTTGATTTTGTTAATAAAACAAGCGTGAGCTAATTGCATAACCGGAATAGAGGTATTGGGATACCCGACACACGATATAAGCAACGCTCACGCTTTACGTGAGCGTTTGGCTTATAATTCAGTGTGTCATTAAAATTTCCCAATTTTCTATTTCACAAATTATAGCTAAACGCTAAAATTATTTATGTCCTTTGGTTATTCGATATTTTAAGTTTTATCAGTTAATATTTATTAAGTAAAAATAGGAATTTACATCAAATAGCAAGAATCTAATACTAACATCAGCAGGGATAGTGAATAATCTTTTCAGGTAACTATATTAATATGGCCGGGGTAATGCGGCCACTATATTATCTACTTAATAGGTGTATTACCTATTATTGCCGGGTATTTTGTACCTACATTGGCTAAAAGTAGGGTATCTTAATTTTATCAAAGGCTTTAAAGAGGTCTTTCAAGGTCTATTTATATAAGGAAAAGAATCGTTAATATTAATTTTTAAAGTAGCTTTATCAATCACAGATATAAGTTTTATTCGTAAATGTTCTGGTAATACTACTTTATTATCTTTCTCTATCCAGTTTAATAATTCATACATATCAGGCGTGGCTGATATTAACTTAGCATTATATCTAAATTGTGTTATATGGGTATTAATAGAGCAAATAAATTTCTTTTTGTATGTTCCATCATTATCTAAACTCCATATAAAAATGGCATCAGGTTAACTATTTGTTTTTTCAACAAGCCAGTCCCCCTTGTTATATCCTTTTGTTTGGGTACTCATAGTATAGTATTAATATAATCATTCCAATTGGTATTAGGGTATTGTTTCATAACAGCCGGGGGTATAACTACAATTTTAATTACTACCAGGAATGCAGGTGCAGTTTCATGGTAATAATTTATTACGCATTACCCCGTCCCAATCCTGACTTTTTGAATGGTTTTTTGCTCGGAAGGTTAGGGATAACTTTTGGTTTAGATGGTGCACGCTTTGGAGCAGGTTTAGGAGCAGATTTAACAGTTGGCTTTGCCATGATGTTTGATATTAATATTGCTTACTCTTTTTACGGTTTTCAGCATACCCGATATACATATCTATAAGGGTAGATATGTATATTATTCCTTATCAATGGTTTTTATATAGCTATCAAGGTGAGCCAATTGGTTATTCACCCGTTCAATGTTAAAATATTCAGAATTAAAGGGCTTTCTGCTGCCAACCAACTGGTTATATTTCTTGCCCTCCGCTGCCATAATAGCATTATAGCCATTTAGCCCTCCACAGTTTTCAGGGGGTGCAGCCCTTTCCCCGGATAAACATGAAGGATAACAAATACCCGGTTCTATGTTTAGGAACTTTTCTACGACTATGGTATGTATCCAGCTATCGCCAAAGTCATATTCATAAGTAAACTCATATCCTTTTTCAGTCAGTAATTTGTCAAGTTTAACATCCGTAGAATCTATTACCTCAAAAGCATCATTACCATCATCAGGGTAGGGGAACCGTATGTAATAATCTTCTATGCTAAACTGATAAAGGTGTGCGTTCTCCCAACCAAAGGCAATTTGCAGGGTATGGTGAAGCTCATTAAAGGTTAAGAAAGATTTAACAAGCAGCCTTCTCCATATAGGCGGTTCTATATTATCAATAGTAACCTTAATCTGAATAATTGGCTTCATGATTCATTGCTTTGAGTTCTACTATATCCGGGTTATGGATAGGAACCGTAAGGCGAATATATAACTACTGGCATAAACCCATTACAAGCCTTTTAATCAATTCTCAGCCTTATTAATGGTAAAAGATAGTGTATTACTGTAATGCGCTGATATATAGACTATGGTTACATTTCTACTTACTAATAATATGGTCGAATGTATTATCTAATAAGGCTTGTGCTAATGTACTATGCTTTTTGTATGTATAATAAACTATGTTTATAATCAAGTACTTACTAATGAAATACATTGATACTATTAGTCTGCCAAATGAGTTATTATTACAACCCTTGCAAATCATAGAGATTATGTGTTTTTCATAATAAAATAAAAACAAAAAAGCGATTAAAAATAATTGAAAATCAATACAATATGTATACTGGAACATTAATATTCTATGTTCTAAATTACTTCCACACAATAAAAACTGCAATTGCCTGATTATTAAAAATTTAGATTGTTTCCATTTAGCATATTATTTTGGGTTAAGGATTAGTAAAGTATGTCCTTCAAAGTAAGTGGCTATTTATTGAATTTACTTGAAAAGCATGGAATCATAAAAACCGATAAAATGGTTTTTATGGAAATGGTTGCACCTTTGATATTACTCAGCAGGCTTTTCTTCCTCCGGTATAGTTTTATTCTCATTATCCGGTGAATGTATTTCCGGTATGTAAGGCACTGGCCTACCGAAAAGGATGGTCATATAGTCGGAGATATATTTATACTCTCCAGTATATACTGCCTTACAGAAGGCTTTAGAAATTGCTTTCCTTATCATAGGCTCAGTATCTGAATCTACTATCTTATAAATATCATTACTATTCAACATCATAATCTCAGCCACCATAGTCGCTATCATCGGCTTAGTATAACCCAACTCTTTGAGAATAGTAACATAAGATTTGGGGCGACCCAACTTATTGCCGGACTGTCCATGCTTGTATTTATATACCTGCAAGTGTTCGTATTTTGGTTTTGGATTCATAATGGCTGTTATTTATGCCTGTTTTAATGGCTGAATTATTAATAGAGTATGGGTATTATTTGTGTAACAGGGTTTGATAGGCATAGATTATAGGGATTGGTAGTTGTATATTATATTAAGCTTTCAAAGGTTGTCAATGGTTTATGGTAACTCTCTTTTTTATCATATACTATCCCATGTTCTATTGTTTCTACCATGAAGGGAATATTCTTTGCGATATTGATACACATTGCGATATATTCCTTTAATTCCGGCATTCCACCACCACTGTTTATTATATCCCTTATTTTGAGTTGGGTAGCATCCTCCATATCCTGAAATATCTTTTCCAATATTCTTTTACCTCTATCTTTTACGGATATGTCAATTTGTTTAGTTGCCTGTATAGGTTTTCTTGTTTTCATTTAGTTAAGATTTGTTTTAAATCTTGCAATCTCTCCAGGTCGGGTATAAATCCCCGCTTACCATTATTCGCTTTTACAATGGTAAGTTCTGCTTTAATGAATAATTGTACATCGGTAATTCTTACCCCGGTATATAATTGAATGGGATGGTCGGGAAGGGAAGCTGTCTTAAAAAAGGTTTCTAATTCAATGATCTCCTGTTCCCAACTACCTGGCTGTTCCATTTTTACTGGTATGGCCTCGCAAATGTCTATAACCTTTCTTTCTTCTTTTTCAAGGTTCTTCATTTCCGGTATAGGGGCGTTTTTAAAAGGCTGGGGCTGCTCATTAACCTTTTGTTGGGGCTTTACTTGTTCCGGCTGACTATATGCCCTGCAATTTGATGTAATAGGGCTATTTCTACCATATTCTATACCATCTTTTATGGTTTTTCTTGCATCTTCAAAACTATCTATATCTCGGTTCTGTATTGCCGTCTCCATTGCCTCAATAGCATAGTCTTCATTTACTTCACCAGTTGCAATATAACCACCCATTAACTTGGCTGCTTTTAACAGGGTGCTATGCTTCTCTCCGTCCAACGCTTCATTTATCATCTTTACGGCTATATCAATTTTATTGTGCGAATTATACCCTGAATTGAAATTGCTTTTTACCGACTTTGGTATTATAACTGGTTCTTTACATTTCTTAAATACTATTGCATTATGGTTAAAATAACCTTCGGGGTCATAAGAATAACCTCGTAACCGGGATACATCAATACATGCTTTATCTATTTGTATTCCATACTTTTTTTTGAATTTATCTTCTAAGGCTTTAAAATGTAGTTTATGTTTCTCAGGGTAAGCAATTGGTAATAAACACCAGTACCCATGACCTGAAACAGATAACCCACAATAAGCAACGTGTATGATATTGCAGAGGGGAGTTTTCAGTTCAGAGAAGTTACCTATATTCTCATTACCTTTAAAGTCTATATCAATAGCTATAAAGCCACTGTGTTTTTGTAAGTGCTTTATTGCTCGATATGAGAATAGCCCGCTTACAGTTATACCCGGCAATATTTTTTTTAGTTCATCACGTTCCTTTTTGTCTTCTATAGCCCGGATTACAGCAACCTTATCTTTGTATTCATCCGATTGCAACCATGACAATAGGTTGACATTAACCGGATTATACGGGGTGTCATAATTATCAAAGCGACTTACTTCTATATTTAATATGCTGTCCATCTTGCTACTATATCCCTATCGGTTTAACGGTTTAAACTGGTTTAACTAAACCATGTCTGTAATCGGTTTATCAGTTTAAGTGCCTATATATAGGCACTAAACTAAACCGACATCTATATCTCCTTATCTGCATCAACTAAACTGTATTTTCCATTTGGCTTATCTTGCATCACCCACTTTTTATTTTTGCAAAGGGTTATTATATCTTTTACCTTGTTATCGCCGATGTTTCCCCCATGCTGCTTTTTAAATGCAATTTTAAGTTGGCTTGTTAATAAGCCATAACCCATCATAGGCTCATTTGAAAATGCTTCTTTTAAAAGTGAGTACATTTTCATATCATCCAAATCATCACCCGGCATTTTGTTTTTTACTTTAGTGTTTCTTTTTTTCCAATCTTCTGCCTCCTGTGGTATTCCGTCTAAATCAATTTCAAATGCAAATGATTCAGGTTCTTTATCCCGGCAATATTCAGCCTCTACAATAGATATTTCTTTGTCCTGATCGGACTTTGTTACTGAAAGTACTGTTTCAGCTTTATTTACTAATTCACTCCCTAAATGCCCCCTGGCATTTAAGTCTCCTTTGTTTTGGTGTAGTACGCTGATAATATGTATGTTCTTTTCCTCTGTCCATTGAAGTAGTTTACTGCTTATCATCGTGGCCTGTACCTCATCATTTATTGAAGTAATCAAATCTTTAATACCGTCTATGGCCACAAGTCCAATATTGGGATTTGAATTAATGGCATGTTCTATTAATTCTAATCGTTTAGAAGGTGGATATTTACGTAAGCAATAGACATGGAGGTTTTGTGGTATTTCGACACCTGCGAGTTTGCAAATTCGTTTAAAAGCCTTATATACATCATATTTAGTTTGTTCAGTATCAAAATACAAAACCTCTGTTTGTGGTTGTGTTAAACAGCCTTTAATTCGGTTTCCGAATATTGTGCCTTTGATGATAGCAGAAAGAAGCAATACCATTAAAAATGTTTTTCTACTTTTTGCCTTTCCTATTATAAGTAAAAAATTACCAATGGTTCCGATATTTGTATAATCATTCCCTCTAAACATTTGCAAAACAGCCTGTGGGGGCTGCAATTCCTCATTTGGGTCAATCTCTGATTCATTAAGAAGTTTATCCAAATCACTCATTGGCGGGGCATTATCATTTTGTGTCTCCTCATCAGAATCATTATTGAAATCGGTACCGGGTGGAATATTTACATTAGTTTTCATAAATAAACACCTTACCTCTTTTTATTTGCGTTCTTGAAGTGGGTTTCGGCATCATCAGCTAATTCTTTAGCAGATTGTTTTCTTCCTGACTTAATATACTGGAGTAATCCCTCTTTTAAAAAATAGAGGCGCTTGCCTGTTTTACAAACACCCGGTAGTAAACGGCGATGATGGAGGCCATATACAGTAGGTACGGATAAATGGAGCAATTCGGCTGCCTGCTGAATGGTTAAGAGTTCTTCGCCGGGGTCTTGAGAATCGTTTGCCCTTTCAGTAAGCAGCCGCTTTATTTGGCAAACGTCCTCTAAGAGTTTTGCGACTGCCTGTGGTAGGTTGTCGAAACTGATATTATTTTCCATTGCTTACCTCCCTTTTAAAATAGTGGCTATTAAGGTGGGCTTCAATATCACTAAGTTTATAGTAGATTTTATTTTGGCTCTGTGAAAATGGTAGGGTTCCCTTATCCCTGTAATTTTGAAGCGTTCTACTGCTAATCTTTAAAATATGGCAGGCCTCAGAATTAGATAACCACGTTTCTTTAAGGGTATTAATTCCCTCAGATTGTTTTTTTAAGATTGTATCAAGCTTGGCTATAACTTCTTGGTATGCTTCTTTTGAGATAATTATTGCATTCATTTGCATTAGATTTTATGCAATATTCAGCATTAGGGTAGACCTATAATGGGGATAAACTTTAAAAAAATTTGATTTGAGTTTATCCCTCCCTAAAAAAAGAGATAAAAAACTGTATTTAGAATGGGTATAAGGGAATTGCTGGTTTTTTTTTCATTCTCTTTTCAATCAAGTCTATTATGAGTTCTTCTTCATCTTCAACATCATAATATTTATCTTTATTCTTTGTTTTTGTGAGTTCTATTAAACCCGAAAGTTCGAGTAACTTACCTACAAATAAATACAGGTCTCTATTACTATATTTTTTTTCGTGTTCCTCAATAATCGGCCATTCTGCAACAACTGGTTGATTATCTGAAAATGGGTTATTTTCTTCTTTTACATGATATTTTAATAACAGGTAAATTAACCCAAATAAGTAATAATTGGCTTTATCACTTCGTCTTTTTAAAAGATAGGGTTCATATTCATTACCATTTTCCTTACGAACCTTTAATAAATTAAATAATTCATACCAATTCGTATCATAGGAGCTTGCTTTATCAAAGGATTGAAGAGCAGCTTGAATAAATATAGCAGCAATTGGAGATTTGAAACTTTTAGTGATTTTCTTTTTTTGAGGACTTAAAGGAGAATTATCTTGAATATCATCTACATATTTAAACTGGACACTCTGTATTAATTTTTTATTCTCTTTTAGATTTTGTAAAAAGTCAAGTAAATCAAAGCACTCTGAATGGTTTTCTTTAAGCCATTTACTAAGAAAAATAGCTTTGGAAGCACTTAATGATGCGAAATACATACTCATAAAGCACCAAGTAATAATAGGCTTCAATAAATCCCGGATATTTAAGCTTTCAAATAAAATGAGAAGTTTCTTCAATTTCTCTGGTGGAATTGATAATTCTCTTGGGTAATCGCCATTCTCTGAATGGGGTATATCTATTAATAATGAGCTGAATTTCGAGAATGGGGATTCAGATAAATTAAAAATCCTAATTTCATCATTAGGCAATCTCACGAAAATTTCAGATTTGGTTTTCTCAGATTGTTTTATTTGAGAAATCAGATCATCCTTACCCTTATAGTAGCTCTTTTTTTTCTTGCCTTTTGGCATGGCTAAATGAATTAATCAGCGAAATCCATTATTTTTTCAGATATATCCCTTTTTACTGATTCCTCAAAGCCGCCCCAATAGTTCATAGTAGTTTTCATATCCTGATGGCCTAAGCTTTCTTGTATAAATTCCATGCTTGCGCCGCTTCTTATCGCATTAGTTGTGAAGCTGTGCCTTGCCCAATAGGTAGAAATATCAGTAGTAACCCCGGCTGCCTTTGCCAGTTTCTTAATATGCTGATTGATAAACTTGGTAAAGTTTTGGGTTCTCCTTAGTTTTTCATGCTCTGTAATCCCCTCAGTGTATATTGGGAATATATAGTTATCCTTATTTGTGGAAGGGGTTCCATACCTTTTAATAAACTGTTTCACTAATTCAGTAATGGGAACCATAATAGGCTTTAAGTCAGCCTTAGTAGTGTTTTTAGTCTTTGATCGGGTGAATACAATTATATCGCCCTTAATGTCCTTATATCGCAACCCTAATATGTCTTTTATGTTCATACCATTGCATTGATAGCTGAAAAACCAAAAATCCCTTGCCTTTTCTTGAAAACTATCCTTTGGCAATTTAGAGGTATATAGGGCTTTTAGGTCTTCTTTACTCAGTGCCTTCTTTACTTTACGCCCTGCGGGTATTTGATATTTACGCTTACCAAATGGGTAAATATCTTGGGTAATGTCGCCATCTTGGAGTGCCATATTGAAAATAGCACGTAATGGCCGCAAATAAATTCCAACAGTTGTCAATCCACGCCCTGTTTGTTGCATCCATTTTTCATATATACTTAATAAATCGGGAGTAACTAAATTAAAGGGTAAAAACTCATCTTTGGCAATTGATTTTTCCTTACAAAGATTAATAATGCTCTTTTTACTTAAATCATAGTTGCTTGCAGTACTTTCCCGTCCTTCATTTTTTAAATGCTCAATGTATCGGTCATAGTAAGTATAAACATTCTTGGAATCGCCTTTACTGCCGTAAATATCCCTTTCAAACCTTTCAAATGTAAAAGGGTCAAGTTTAGCGGCTGTACTTTCAGCACTGCTTTCGATCCCCTGCAATTTGATTTTTAAATCCCTGAACTCTTTCCGGGGCTTTTGGGATTGGTAAGCATTGAAGAACTCATCCTTAGTTGCATCAAGACCAGTTTTATAGTGTTTTGTAATATTATTGAAATATACCCTGAGTTTCACCGGGTACTTATTATTTGATTTTTCCCTCCTTGTATCGAGGTAAAGAGTTATGTTTGCGCTCATAGATAGTTGATTTATGGGTAGTTACTTTAATTATGATTTGCACAAAATTTGCACAAAAGTATGCAAAATATCCGATATATAATACAAAATAAACATATATTCAATATTGGGTTATTCCTTTTGTTCACAATACTTTCAGGTATAAATTATATAATAAACATACACGGTCTAATTACGACTGTTAATCAGAGGGTCACAGGTTCAAGTCCTGTTCGGGGAGCAACAGGGAGACAAAGGGTTGACGGCAGGTCAGCCCTTTGTTGTTTGGGGCATTTGCACAAAATTTATATCAAGCAAGTTTGTTTTTCATAACTTTAATAAATAGTAAAGGATACCATCAGGTATCCTTTACTATTTAATTGATGAGTAAAATTACTGGACAGCAACCTTACGATACATAACCCCATTCCCGGTTGTGATCTGAACAAAGTAGATTCCTTTACTTACTCCTGAAAGGTCAATTTGTTTTTTCAGTCTGCCTGCAACATTCAGGTAACTATCATTCCAAATAACCTGCCCCATTGCGTTTAATACTTTCACGCTAACGTTTTGTGTTCCGTTCGATAAAGCAATGCTAAGGTTACACATTCCTGTAGTAGGATCTGGGTAAACTTCAAATGAATTAGCTTCTATGTTTAAAGATTCAATTCCATTTGGATGAAAGAAAATACTACCTGTATTTGATTTCGAAGCATTGTAATTAATTGCCCAAGCTCTTGCCGTTGTGTATGGGTTACATACATTGCTACCCTCAACACCAACACTATAGCGAATGGTGTCATGTGTGTTCAAAGGTTTTTTATCAGTATATGTTAAAGTTGAATTAGATACAGAATCGTATTTGGTATACATATCCTTTACTGTATCTCGGTATATGTAATAGTAATTGCCAAATACACCCAGGTAAGGGTCCCATGCTAGATTAATAGTCGATCCGCCCGATCCGAGAGACACAGTTAAGTGAATTGTTTTAAGTGAAGGACTTAACGGAGATTCCTTGCTGCAAGAATCTAATTCAGAGATCTTATAGGTGTAGCTAAGGATCTTGGAATCTGCAACAGAATCAAAGAATTGAGTGTATCCTGAAACGCAGACATTACCAACAAGGTTGTAAGTAGTATCAGTTGATGATTCTCTATATACATTATAAGATTGGATTTGTTTTTCCGCCGTTCTGTTCCATAGTACAAGATTCTTCTGATTGGTATCTACAGTTACCATACAAATTGGCGCTCCTATAGGGAGGGCTTTCTTAATCATGGCAGTAGCGACACCTTTACATCCTCCGGCATCAGTTACAGTAATATTATAATTATCTACAATAACATTGTTCAGATTTTGGATTGTATTTCCATTGCTCCATGAGAATGTATAAGGTAATGTTCCGCCACTGGCTGATATAGTAGCAGCTCCGTCATTCAAATTTCCGCAACTTATATCAGTGGTGTTTGTTATACTTACAACAGGGCCGCCGGTATTGTTTACCAAAGCAATTGTAGAATCTATACACCCTTTACTGTCTTTAATTACAACCGAATAAACGTTTGCGCTTATTCCTGACAAACTAGCAGAAGTTGTAGTTGTTCCGTGATTCCATATGTAAACATAAGGTGATGTACCGCCACTAGCAGTAACAGAAGCACTACCATTAGATAAAGAACATCCAGCATCAGTAGTATTGGTTATTGCACTGAATGCCCCTGGTTCTTTAACCTGGATATTCAATATAGAGGAACATCCATTTACATCGGTTACTGTTACCTGGTAAAGTCCAGCAACTAGTCCATTAATACTGTTTGAAGTATTTTTTGTAGTTGCAGCACATGCATGTTTTGTACCGGCAGACCACAAATAGGTAAAAGGTGAACTTCCTGTTACTGTAAGACTTATAGAACCATTTGCACTACCAGCGCAGGAGGCGTCAGTAACCGTTGGTGTTACTGTTGGCCCATTTGAACTGGTTATGGATGCAGAAATCTGCATCGGGCAATTGTATGAATCTATAATTGTCACCTGGTATATTCCTGCTGTAAGGCTGCTTACCGAAGTTGTAGTATTTCCATTGCTCCATGTATAAATATATGGCGAAGTACCTCCTGATGCAGTAATACTTGCTGCACCGTTTGCCGATCCGCATGTGGCATTTGTAATGGAAGTAGTTCCGGTAATTACAGGAGATTGTGTTATCGTTACTTTGTTTAAAGTCGTGCACCCGTTTGCATCAGTTACAGAAGCTGTATAAACACCAGCAATAAGCGCAGTTATTGTTGCGTTACTGCTATTTGAAGGGCTCCAACTGTATGTGTAGGGCGGTGTTCCGCCACCAGCTGTTACCGTTGCGTTACCAGTATTCCCACCGTAACATAATACATTAGTAAACGAGCCTATTGTTGCTGTAACTGAAGGTGGGTTGACTAAGGTAGTACTAGAGATGGCATTACAGCCATTAGCATCCGTTACAGTAACACTATAAATAGCTGCTGCAAGGTTTGAAATATTCACTGTTGTCGCTCCGGTACTCCAGATATATGTATAAGGAGGTGTACCGCCTGTGGTTGAAGTTGCAATACTTCCATTTACATCACCATTACAAGTAGGATTGGTTCCTGTTAAAAATGGATTAACTACAGTAGGTTGAGTTACCGTGGCAGTAGAAGTACTTGTGCATCCATTAGCATCGGTTATAGTAACAGAAAATGTTCCGACTTTGAGGCTCGAAATATTACTTGTAGTAGCACCGATGTTCCACGCATAATTATATGGAGCAGTACCACCTATAGCAGTAACTGATGCCGTGCCATTATTAGACCCATTGCAGGTTAAATTGGTGCTTGATATATTTGAAGAAGGCGATGGATTAACAGAAATTAAAAAAGATATAGAATCCTTACATAAACCACCATTAGTACCAACGATAGTATAGGGAGTTGTGGTTGTAGGTGATGCAATAACCGATGCGGCCGTACTTGAGTTTAACCCGGTAATTGGTTTCCACAAATAAGTATTTGCTCCGGTTGCGTTTATTGTAACAGAACTCCCGCTACATATAGTTGCATTGCTTGGGCTTACACTTAAAGTAGGTATTGGTACAACTGTAATGATTTGTGTAGTAGTAGTAGTACAGCTATAAGAATTTTCACCGGTAATAGAATAAGTAGTAGTTGCAGTAGGAGTTGCAGTAGCCAAAGAGCTATTACCTGAATTGACAGTTATTCCGGTACTTGGTGTCCATGCGTAACTATTAGCACCCGATGCAGTTAAAGAGCTTGAGCTTCCGGCACAAATTGCAGAAGCAGAGGCTGTTACAATAACAACCGGAGCAGGGTTTGTATATATCATTACGGTTGAAGTAGCACTACAGCCATTTGCATCAGTTCCTGTAACAGTATAAGTAGTATTAGCTGTTGGAGTTGCTATTATCGGTGTCCCAATACTTGTATTTATAGCTGTATTTGGGCTCCATACATAAGTTACAGCACCTGAAACTGTCATGTTGACCTGAGTGCCTGCACAAACCGTAGTAACAGAAGGTGTAGCCATTACTGGAACCGGACTTGGATTTGTTATTGTGACTGTAGCAGTTGCATTACATCCCGCATTATCGTTAACCGAACAAGTATAGGTTCCGGCAACTAAATTAGCTCCGGTAGCATTTGTTCCACCAGAAGGTGACCATGTATAGGTGTAGGGAGCTGTTCCGCTTGCCGGGGTAACGACTGCAGATCCATTATTTCCCCCATAACAGGTAGGGTTAGTGCTTGATGAAATTGTAGCTGTCATAAAACAACCGCTATTAGCCGCTTTATCATCTGGTGCCCAGGTGTAATCACCTGCATATGTTCCATCAGTTGCATTAGAGATAGATATTGTTGCTGCCGCTTGATATGAAAAGAGTAAGCCAAGGCAAATCAAAGCAACTGTTTTGATGAGTGTCGATGATGAGAAATGATTTGTTTTTTGGTAGTTTGGTTTCATTCAGATTGTATTTGAAGATTAAAAAAAATGCTTTACTTATTAAGGTTTAATTAATGATTGTAATTGTATGTATTTGGTTTCATTGGTGAAAGTTGAAGGTGCCTGAAAACATTTTCACCAATTTGAATTTATAAATATAGTAAAGAAAAATTTAATTAAGGTAAAATTACCAAGTAATGGACGTATTATGCTTATCTCTGGCAAATAATAGCCAGTAAATGGATCATTTCTCAACATTGTAGTGTTTTTTCTCCTTGAGTAATATAAAAACAAAAGGCCTGATATTTATCAGGCCTTTTGTTTTTAAAAAGGATTTAATTATATCTTAACTATTCTCTTAACGGTTTCCTTTGTTCCGTTAGTTATTTTCAACATATACACACCCTGAGACATATTGCTTATACTGATTTGTTTCGTGGTTTCATTTCCACTTAATTTCTCAGTATAAACCTGTTGGCCTAACACATCAGTAAGTGATAAAACACCTTCGGTATGTATTGGCATTGTAACAGTTACAAAATCCTTGGCAGGGTTAGGGTAAACAGTTACGGATGAAAGTGAATTACTCAATTCATTTATACCTGTTACTATAATCGCCTTCTTATTCGAATGTGAATAAGATGCTGTGCAACCTAGACTGGTCCAAACTGAATTAACCATATATGCCAGGCTTAGGGTCGATGGCTTAAGATCGGTATATGCATTAATTCCATAAGGAACAGAATCATAATTCATAAAGCCGGTTCCGGTATCACGCATAATTACATAATACTCTACTGTGTTGCCTGCGTAATTATTCCAGCTTAAGTTTACAACTCCATTGATACCCACGCTAGCCTGAAGAAGCACTGTTTGGTGATCAGCACTTAATTGACTTTCTGTGTTACATACATCAGTTGCACTTACTTCGTATAAACTACTTTCCATATTCGAATTCGAATTTGAATCAATGAATGAATTATTATTAACAGTTAACGAGCCTATTTGTTGATATCCGGTAGTAAGGTCTTTATATACTTTAAAGCTTGTTACCCTTGAGAGGTTCATGCCGGAAGTATTTAAGAATATTTCATTGTGTGCAGCCGTAGTATCAACACTTACATAACAGATAGATGGATTTCCGGTGCTTGGAGCAGAAGGAACATAATCATAACCATTCCAAATATTATTGCCCGTTGCGTCCATTACTCTGATTTCATACTCATCATTACCAGGTACAATTACATAGCTACTTGATATCCATCCGCTATTATAGTGTCCATTCTGGTCGTAATAATAATATGAATAAGGAGGTACTCCACCTGATACGTGAACGTTAATGTTTCCGCTGCCATTTTGAGAGTAGCAAGGATTAGAATCATTGACAGTGACAGAAAAGGATAGTGAAGAACTACCACCTACTGTTACAGTTATGCTGGAAGATGTACAAGAATCTGTTACAGTACAGGTATACGTACCCGGCGAAAGCCCACCAATAGAAGCACCGGTTTGCCCGTCGCTCCACAAGTATGTATATACTCCGGTACCATTAGTCGCAGTAACACCTGCTGTTCCATCAGTACATATTCCGCAACTTGCATCGCTTTCATAATTGAAGGTTACATTTAAAGGAGAAGGTTGGCTTATTGTAACTATAGCAGTTACGGAACCGCATGTGCTGGCATCGTTAACAGTTAAAGTATAAGTACCTGCTGTTAATCCATTTACCGAATCACTTGTAGAAATGATGGAAGAGTCGTTAGACCATGTATATCCATAAGCAGGAGTTCCCCCGCTTGCAATGACAGAAACGCTTCCGGTATTTCCTCCGTTGCATGTTACATTAGTGTGCGAAGTAACAATTGTTAATACATTAGGTTGTGTAATAATTACTGTATCTACCAACTCATTACATCCATTAGCATCATTAATGCCAATAGTATATGTGCCGGCAATTAAACCAGTAACTGTAGAACTGGTATAACCATTAGACCATATATAAGTGTAAGGGGACGTTCCGCCATTACCGGTTACTGAAGCACTTCCAGTGTTGCCACCGTTACATGAAACATTTGAGTGTACAGTCGTTGCAGTTAATTGTGTCGGTTGTGTTATTACAACAGAATCAGTTAGAGAGCATCCATTAGCATCCGTTAACATTACAGTATAGCTTCCTGAAATAAGATTAGTTATAGAGTCGCTATTGCCTACATTTGGAGACCAACCGTAAGTATAAGGGGAAGTTCCACCTGTTGTAGTAATTGCTACAGAACCATTATTACCACTAAAACATCTTACATTAGATGTTACAGATGCGGTAACTGTTATAGCTGTTGGCTGAGTTATGATTATTGAGTCAGTCGCAACACATCCGTTAGAATCGGTAACTGTTACCGAGTATGTGCTTGCTGCTAAACTGCCTGAGATTGTATTTGTAGAACCTGAAGACCAATTGTAGATATAAGGAGTTGTTCCTCCGTTACCTGTTACTGAAGCGCTTCCGGTATTATCAGCATAACACAATACATTAGATATTGTTGAGGTATTTGCAGTTAGTTGGCTTGGTTGAGTAATTGTTAC
>OLMA01000068.1_pt1 | contig 20786 bp, 21 predicted proteins | sample 1604671 | NCBI WGS metagenome assembly OLMA01 (sample SAMEA104055725, study PRJEB20765) | soil metagenome | biome: Arctic tundra; feature: Polygonal ground; material: soil | place: USA | collected 2011-09 | depth 0-0.5 m | reverse complement strand
TTCAGTTTGGAGTTGGTTCGATCCAGGATTTTTACGGACCAGACTCTTATAATGCCTACAACTTCGGGCTATTTATAAAAACAGATTTAATTTAAAAAGAAAACAAATGAAAAAGAAATTATCTAAGGTACAGTCAATAATCGTATTCACGATACTTGTTTCCGTTGCCATGTCGGGAATTATGAGTTTTGGCCTGTTATTAACAAGAATAGGATGGCAACCTGGTTTTATAGGAACGTGGTTTTTTAAATATTTTCTTGTTGAACTATGGCTTTCAATTCCTACAGGCTTTATTGTAGTCCCTTTAATAAAGAAGGCAATAGACAGTATAACAGAGGAATAAAACCGTGATGTAAAGGTACTTCAAGCCTCTGCTCCCGCAAGTCTGAGATAATCAGGATTTTTAATTCTTAATTGAATTACATCCTCTCAGGGATGTCAATACCAAGTAACCACATACCATTGTGTATTACCTTACCCACCTGGGCAGATAGTGCTATACGGAAACTTCGGATAGCTTCATTCTCTTCTTTCAGTACTGAATAATCGTGGTAAAACTGGTTAAATTCCTTAACCAGTTCATATACATAATTGGCAACCAATGACGGGTTGTGGGTAGCAGCAGACTCCCTTATCACCTTCGGAAACTCGTATGTACGTATGATAAGTTCCTTTTCTTTCTGAACCAGGTCACTTACATTGACCGCAGAAACGTAACCTGAGTCACTTGCTTTACGAAGCAATGAACATATCCGTGCATACGTATATTGTATAAATGGCCCTGTGTTACCCTCAAAATCTATCGATTCCCGCGGGTTGAACATCATTTTCTTTTTCGGGTCAACCTTGAGTATAAAGTATTTCAATGCTCCTAATCCAATGGTTTTATAAAGTGTATTTGCCTCCTCCGATTCAAAGTTCTCGATCTTGCCCAGCTCTTTGGTTATCTCTTCTGCAGTCTTCACCATTTCAGCCATCAGGTCGTCGGCATCAACTACAGTTCCTTCACGCGATTTCATTTTGCCATCCGGCAACTCTACCATACCATACGAAAGGTGGTAGCATCCACTTGCCCAGGCATAGCCCAGTTTTTTCAATATCAGGAACAATACTTTGAAATGGTATTCCTGTTCGTTACCTACTATATATACTAACCCGTTGAACTTAAACTCATCAGCTCGCGATATGGCTGTCCCCAAATCCTGTGTCATATATACCGATGTACCATCAGCCCTCAATACCAGTTTTTCATCAAGGCCATCGGCAGTAAGGTCAATCCATACCGAGCCATCAGGCTTTTTAAAGAAAACTCCTTTTTGTAAACCTTCATTCACTATTTCTTTGCCCAGTAAATAGGTCTGTGATTCGTAATAGGTTTTATCGAAACTTACCCCAAGCATTTTATAAGTAACATTGAACCCGACATATACCCATGCATTCATCTTCTTCCATAAGTCAATAACTTCCTTATCGCCTGCCTCCCACTTCCTGAGCATTTCACGGGCCTCGCCCATCAATTCCGATTTCATTTCGGCATCTTCTTCGCTCATGCCTTTGGCTAAAAGCTGCTTCAACTCTTCTTTATATTTCTTATCGAATATCACGTAATACTTACCCACTAAATGATCGCCTTTCATGCCGCTGCTTTCAGGGGTTTCTCCATTACCCCACTTCATCCATGCTAACATGGACTTACATATGTGTATACCCCTGTCGTTAACAAGGTTCACTTTTATAACCTTATTGCCGGCTGCCTCCAATATGCGGGAGATTGACAAACCAAGCAAGTTGTTACGAACATGCCCAAGGTGTAAAGGCTTGTTCGTATTCGGGCTTGAATATTCTACCATTATTGTTTTAGCATCAGCGGCAGGCTTTGAAAGGCCATACTCCTTATTGCCAAAACTTTCTTTGAAGAACTCTAGCCAGTATTCCTTACGCACAACCAGGTTCAGGAACCCTTTAATAACATTATAGTCTTCTATCTCTTTTACTTCCTTCTTCAGGTATTCCCCAAGGTCTTTGGCAGTCTGCTCCGGATTTTTTTTAGAAATAGTAAGGAAAGGAAATACCACAATCGTAAAATCGCCCACAAACTCTTTTCGGGTGCCCTGAATAACAATATTCAATCCTTCGGTCGAGGCATTATATAATGAAGCAAGTGCTTGCTTTGTACTATCAGAAATTATTGTTTCAATACTATTCATAATCGTTTACTCAATCGTTATTATTCCATTGTTTTTCATCAACTGTTCGTGGGTAAAGTAATAGCGTCGGGTACTGTTATCAGGCTGGTCTTTTTGCGGTATTTTGTTGGGTGCTATTACAAAAACAATAAGCATACCATGCTTTATATTCTCATCCCAAACTTCCTTATTACACAAGCCCAACGTATCGACCTCTTTTATTTCATTAGGGCTTATTGTAAACTTTGGCGCATCTGCAGAAACCAAGGTTATTTGGTTTAATAATCCAATATTCAGGTTAGGGTAATCGTAACTGAAAAGACAGATGATCCTTCCATTCGTTTTGTTCTCGATCTTAACCTTATTATCGCCTGAGTTGTTTTTACAGCCAATGACAAAGAATGAAAACAAAAAAATCACATAATATATCTTCTTCATTATTCTTTAGCTAAATGTGAACTCCTGCAAAATTATGAATATCAAGTATACGGTATTATTTATTTAGTTTATCACCACCCTTTCAGGGTATAATAATAGGGCGCGATGCCCTATCTTAATGTCTTATACCCTTTCAGGGTATATTAGTTGTATTTGATGTTTATGTAATAGGGTTAGACCCTATTTTGCTGTATTCTAACCCTTTCAGGGTATTTATAAGTTGTTTTACTCATCTACCCTGAAAGGGTAAGGTATACTAACACAGGGCACAGCCCTGTGAATACATCCAGACACACTAATGTACCCTGAAAGGGTACTATTAATCCCACACATAACGCTCATCATAGTCAACCTTGTATTTCTTTAAGAATGCCACATATTCATCCTTGAATGTCTTTTTCTTATGATGTTCTTCCTGCGTAGCAATATATTCCGACACAACGTCCAGTTCACTTGGGTTCACAGAAAATGCTCCGTAACCATCCTGCCAATGAAATTCTGAAAATTCTTTGCCTTTGGTTTTTATCCATATTGAAGAACCCCTCTTTAATTCTTTTAGCAAATCCATTAAAGCTACCTTCTTTGAAAGCATACATAAAATATGCACATGGTCAGTAAACCCTCCGATCTTTACAGGATAGCATTCAAGTTGATTACATATTCCGCCTAAATAACTGAATAGTTCATTTTGAATGCTGGCATGTAACACATGTTCTCTGTTTTTTGTACTGAAAACTAAATGCGTGTATATTTTAGTAAGAGACTGTGGCATGAGTTCTTTATATAATAGGGCCATGCCCTATGTTGATATACTGCTACCCTTTCAGGGTAGATTTATTCGGTTGTTGTTTCATATGTAATAGGGCGATGCCCTATTTTGATGTATTATAACCCTTTCAGGGTAAAAAAATTAATTACATTATATTGTCCTTGTAATAAAACCCTGAAAGGGTTAGATATACTAATGCAGGGCATAGCCCTCTGAGTAAAACCATGCACCCTGCTGTACCCTGAAAGGGTACTATTAATTCCACATATACCACTTATCATAATCACTCTATACCGTTCTCGTTATTTGGTTAGCGGCTTTCTGTAATATTTCAAATGCATTTTCAGCCATTACATTTTCCTTATCAAGCGTCGGGTTAATCTCGGCAATCTCCAAGGACATTATCTTTTTACTATAAAGTAAACGCGAAATAAAATTACCGGCTTCTCTTTCAGTAAGGCCGTTTTTAGCAGGCGTGCCTGTACCACGAGATATAAGCGGATCCATACTATCCACATCAAATGAAATATGTATCACATCACATTTGTCGAGGTAATTCAATAGCTCAAAACCGGTGCGTTCAAAACCTTTCTGGCGGAATTCAGCAACCGTAATTACCTTCATGCCATGCTTTTTAATGAGTGACATTTCCTGTGCTTCGTAATCGCGCAGGCCTACAAATACAATATCACTTCCCAAAACCTTTGGTTTTATTCCCCCCATGTTTTTCAGTTTCTCCCACAAAACAACTGTTTCCTCTTCGGGGTTATTAACACGGTTTTCCATATTGTCATCGTCAATAGCTGCAGCCAAAGGCATACCGTGCATATTACCCGATGGTGTCGTGTATGGTGAATGCAGGTCGGCGTGGGCATCGATCCATATAATACCAAGGCGCTTATCAGGGCAAGCCATTTTTATTCCTGCTATGGTTCCATAAGCATTACTGTGGTCACCTTCTAAAACAATAGGAAAAGTATTAGGCGCTTCAACTGCCTTTTTTACTTCATTGGCAATTCTTTCGGTTACACTGTAAACACCTTTTATGCACTTTGCAAATTCATTATGAATAGGTTCGAGTAAAAGTAAATTCTCTACCGGCACTTTCACCGATTTGTTCTTTTTGAAGAAGTAACTACCGAAATCGAGGGCTGCTATTTTAACAGCTTCTATACCCATGCTCGCACCACGCGTACCGGCGCCTATCTCCGATTTTACTTCTATAATTTTTATTGCTTTCATAAATTGTAACTCATTTACATTGTCGTAATTTTATTAAAGTAGAATACTTACATTTGCAAAAAAATATTAAACCAAGTTACCTGAGATGGAAAACACCTATGGCGATCTTATAAAACAAACCTTCAATTTTCCTCAAGAAGGCTTTCACGTAGAAGACAATGAATTGTACTTCCACGATATAAATCTGATGTCCATTATCAAGCAGTATAAAACACCTCTTAAGCTAACTTATCTTCCAAAAATCAGTTCTCAAATACAAAAAGCAAAGAAACTTTTTAATGTAGCAATGGCAAAAGCCGACTACAAGGGCAAATATAAGTATTGTTATTGTACTAAAAGTTCACACTTCTCATTCGTAACCGACGAGGTATTGAAAAATGAAGATGTACATCTTGAAACCTCTTCGGCCTTTGATATACCTATTATAAAGGAGCTTTACAAACAAGGCAAAATAACCAAGGAGACCTATATTATATGTAACGGGTACAAGCGCCCTGTTTACAAACAATACGTTACCGAACTCATTAACCAGGGCTTTAATATTATTCCTGTACTGGATAATAAGGAAGAACTTGATCATTATACCCGTTCTGCAAAAAAGAAATTCAATATTGGTATTCGTATCGCTGCCGAAGAAGAACCTACGTTCGAGTTCTATACCTCGCGCCTGGGTATACGATACAGGGATATTGTAGACTTCTACAAAGAAAAGATACAGAAGAACCCGAAGGTACAGCTGAAGATGCTTCACTTTTTTATTAATACCGGTATCCGTGATGCTATTTACTATTGGACTGAATTGGCTAAGTGTTTAAAGGTTTACTACCAACTTAAAAAGATTTGCCCTTCGCTCGATTCATTGAATATAGGAGGCGGTTTACCTATCCGTAACTCATTGGGATTTGAGTTCGACTATGAGTATTTAATTGAAGAGATCATTTCCCAGATAAAGAGTTTCTGTGTACAAAACGAAATACCTGAACCCAATATATTTACTGAGTTCGGATCATTTACTGTAGGTGAAAGCGGTGCAGCCATTTATTCTGTACTTGATAAGAAATGGCAGAATGACCGTGAGCTTTGGTACATGATAGATAGCTCTTTCATTACTACCCTACCCGATACATGGGGAATTAACCAGCGTTTTATAATGCTTGGCATTAACCATTGGGATAAGGAATACCAGCGTGTCAGCCTTGGTGGCTTAACCTGCGATAGTCTTGATTATTATAATTCTGAACTACACTCTAACGAGGTGTACCTGCCTAAGTTCAACTATAAGGAAGATGAACCCTTGTATATAGGTTTCTTCCATACAGGTGCTTACCAGGAATCGTTAGGCGGATATGGAGGAATACAACATTGCCTTATACCTGCTCCAAAGCATGTTATTATCGACAAAACAGAAGATGGGGAAATTGTAACTCGCATGTTTGCCAAGGAACAGAGCTACAAGAGCATGTTGAAGGTATTGGGGTATTAAAGGTATTTACACCTTACATACTTCTTAATGTCCTCGTTTTCTTTTCCGTTCCAAATGGAAAAACGAAGCTTATACTGAAAATATTTTCCTTTAAAAAAACCTATTTTATCACCTTCTTTTACCTCATCACCTTGCTTAAAATGAGTACCTGAGAGGTCTGAATATTTAGCAAGATATTTACCATGTTTAACCGAAACAGTATATGTGTGGTGTATACTATCAAAAGCGACAGAAGATATTTTCCCGGGAAACACTGAATACACAAGCGTATCCTCAGTAACCATTTCAGTATACTCAGATTTTGTGGGAGAACCAAGTACAGGAGTTTGCGCATAAAGGCAAGGGCAATCAAGTTCCGAACTCATCCAACTATCGCTGGACATTTTATTATCACATTTTTCAATTTGTTCCTTTGGATAACTCTCCGATGGTTTGACTGAAAGCGCCTGCTTATAAAATCGTTTAGCAGTCAAATAATCTTTTCCTGAAAATGCCAGGTCGCCTTTAGATATGCAGGATTGGTAATTGATAACAGCATGCGGCTTGTAATTGTTGTTAACCGAATCTTTCTGCCCGAAAGAAAAAGCGCTGCAACAAGCAAGGAAAACAAATAAGTATATTTTTTTCATATTGGCAAGGTGTACGTAAAAAAAGGCAGAATGTTATACAAATTAGCTGATTCCTTCTGCAAAACATTTTTACTTATCTTTGGAATCTTAAAAAATTAAATTGTATTATGGGAAAAGGAGACAAAAGGTCCCGCAAAGGGAAAATATGGAAAGGCAGTTATGGTGTAAGCCGCAAAAGGAAAAAGAGCCAGGGTGCATTTGTACCAAAGGTAAAAAAGGCTGCTCCTAAAAAAGCTGCTGCTGAAGAAACCGCTGTTGCAGCAGAAGTAAAGCCTAAGAAGGCTCCTGCTAAAAAAGCTGCTCCAAAAAAGAAAGCAGAACCTAAGAAAAGCGAAGAGTAAGATATAAAGCTTACTAGTTACAGATTAAGCAAGCACCTTTCCCTTAACCGGGGTTTGGTGCTTTTTTATTAGGGTAACAAAATCATCGAACAGGTAGCGCGCATCATGCGGGCCCGGTGATGCTTCAGGATGGTATTGTACTGCAAATACAGGCAGGTTGGTAAGGTGTATACCTTCTATAGTGCCGTCATTAAGGTTAATGTGAGTAACCTCAACATTAGCGGTTTTCTTTATTTCTTCTTCATTTACAGCAAAGCCATGGTTTTGTGAAGTAACCTCGCACTTACCGGTAATTAAATTCTTTACAGGGTGGTTTATTCCCCTGTGGCCGGAGTGCATTTTATAAGTCGATATTCCGTTTGCAAGTGCTATTAACTGATGTCCTAAACAAATACCCATTACCGGAATACCCGATTTAATTACCTGTGTAATAGCTTTCATTTCATTTTTCATGGCAGCCGGATCGCCTGGGCCATTACTTATCAAAAAGCCGCTTGGCTTCCATTTCATAAGCTCGTCGAACGAAGTCCCCATCGGGAATACCTTAACAAGACAATCGCGCTCGGTAAGGCATTTAACGATATGTCCTTTTACACCCATATCGAGCAAAGCCACACGCATCTTCGAGTCCGGGTTTCCTTCTTCGTACGCTACTTTGGTACTAACCTGTGAAGAAAGCTCCAGCCCTTCCATAGAAGGAACTTTAGCAAGCATTTTCTTTAAGGTAGGTATATCTGTTATATCAGAAGATATGATACCATTCATAGAACCCTTATCGCGCAGGTAGCGGACAAGGGCACGGGTATCAATATCTGAAATAGCGACTATGTTATTCTTAAAAAAATATTCCTTTAACGATAGCTGAGCCCTTTTACGTGAAGGCATTTCATTGAAACTACGGCAAACCAAGCCAGATATTTTAATGCTTTTTGACTCACTTTCATGCTCCTCTACTCCATAATTACCAATGTGCACATGGGTAGCCACAAGTATCTGTCCGAAATAAGATGGATCGGTAAATATTTCCTGATAACCAGTCATTCCCGTATTAAAACAAAGCTCTCCGGTTGTGGTTCCTGTTTTTCCGGCAGCGCGGCCATAAAAAACCTTTCCATCTTGTAACAGCAGTACTGCGGTTTGAAAGAGGCTATCTGACATAGGTTGTAAGCTAAAAGTTCTTGGTTTTTACGTTCGCAAATTTACACCTAATATTTTTCTTATAAAAATTGTTTTTCAGAAGTTATTAACGAATCTCCTAAAATCACGGCTTTGCATCTTATTACACGATATATGCATCTTATTACATCAGCATGGTATTTTATTACATACGAATGAGCATCTACGGATTTTACAATTATGTTTGTTTCAGACTCAGCACTCAGGAATTTTTATTACCAAATAGCTAAAGAGGAGCTAAAATCTTCCCACCCATTTCCTCAATAGCAAACTCACCTTTTTTATACCACTCTTCTCTGGAAACAGAGAGGGGTGAGTTTTTTGCATTAAAGAATCCCTGGCAGAATCGCCTGTACGGGAAAGCGCTCGCTGCCAATCAAAATAAGCAGGTTGAAAAACCTTCATACCAAAAAATAAATCAAAAGAGTTGTCGAAAGTAAAATGTGTGAATGATATAACTTATTTTGAAAATCGTATGACGCTTTTGGTTTGACAGCTACTCACCTTTGCTGTCTAAATTACAACCGTTAATTTATCTGACATTATGGAAAACACACCTGTCCCAATTACTATAGGGCCACTTGAAGGGCAAAGTCTCTCTGTATTGGGTGATACCTATCGAATTCTTATATCAGGTAAACAAACCGGCGGAGCATTTGCTACTATTGATATGCTTATTCCGCCAGGAGGTGGGCCGGGCCCCCATGCCCATGTAAGTTTTCAGGAATCGTTTTATGTGATTGATGGTGAATTAGAGGTTAAATCCGAAGAATCAACTTATATAGCTGAAACAGGCTCATTCGTAACTATTCCCAAAGGCGGTATCATACATTGTTTTAAAAATAAAACAGATAAAACTGTGCATTTGCTTTGTACTGTGATACCATCCGGCCTGGAAGAAATGTTCATTGAGATGGGCAAAGCTGTTCCTTTCGGTGAATTCCTGCCGCCGCCGCAAATGGACCCGGAAATGCAGAAAAAAATGCAGGCCATTGCCGAAAAGCATGGATCGAAAGTTTACCCGCCAGATTACTTGGCATAGTTTTTACGAGACTTAAGTAAACCGCAAATGAGAGATTGAATATGAAGGTATTAATGATAGGTGCTACCGGTAAATTTGCTGGCTTGGTACTACCGGAACTGAAAAATAAAGGAGTGACTGTTTATGCTTTAGTGCAGAATGCGGATAAGGCAGCCGATGCTCTAAATAAAGGTGCGGATAAAACGGTGACCGGCAACCTTGAAGATGAAGAAAGCCTGTATGCCGCAGCTAAAGGAATGGATGGTGTTTTTCACATTATTCCAGCATTTCAGGATGAAATTAAAATGGGAGTCGCCATGGTTAATGCAGCCAAAAGGGCTGGAGTTAAAAAGTTTGTTTTTTCAAGTGTTTACCACCCATCACTTTCATTGGTCAATCACGCTGATAAGCGGTACTCAGAGGAGGCCCTGTACAAATCAGGAATGGATTATACCATTCTGCAGCCTGCAATGTACATGCAAATGCTAACCGGCCCGTGGAAAAGTGCCAAAGAAAACGGACAAATTATAATGCCCTATTCAAAGCTTTCCAAGATGAGCTATGTCGATTATCGCGATGTAGCAGAAGCGGCAGCACTTGCAATGACAGGTAAAGAACTTTCTTATGGAACATTCGAATTGTGTTCACAAGGCATGTACAGCCGCGTTGATTTAGCGGCACTGATGAGTGAGGCACTCGCACAAAGAATTGAGGCCTGTGAAATTTCGCCAGAGGATTGGGCGCAACAGGTGCGCCTGCCACCCGGACCGATGCGCGAAGGCTTGATAGCAATGAATAAAGAATATGACAGGTATGGGTTTTCGGGAGGAAACTCGTTAGTATTAAAAGCCATTCTGAATAGAGAGCCACGAACAGTACAACAATTTATAGAGGAATTAAAGAATAGTTAGCAATAATTTTCAATTAACAGTTTGGTGAAAAACTTAAAGACTAAAAAAATGGAAAATAAGATTTTAACACAGTATACTAAGGGCTCATTCAGCCTCAAAAACCACTTGGTTATGGCTCCTATGACTCGCAGCCGGGCTATAGGTAATTTGCCGAATAAGCTGATGGCAGAATATTATGGACAGCGAACAGGTGCAGGGCTGATCATAACCGAAGGAACTGCTCCAACACCGGAAGCATTAGGTTATCCGCGTATTCCAGGTATTTTCTCGCAAGCGCAGATAGATGGCTGGAAAGATGTAACTAATACGGTACATAACGGCAAAAGCAAAATATTTTTACAACTGATGCACATAGGCCGAATCGGGCACGAGGATAATTTACCTGAAGGGCTTAAACTGGTCAGCAGTTCAGATATTAAAGCTGCAGGTCAGATCTTTACAGATACTAAAGGTTTGCAGGACTACTCACAACCTACAGCCCTTACGACGGAGGGTGTTAAAGAAGTTATAATAGGCCATGTAAAAGCTTCAAAAAATGCAATTGAAGCGGGATTTGATGGCATTGAACTGCATGGGGCCAATGGTTACCTGATTGAGCAATTCCTGAACCCAAATTGTAATACCCGTAAAGACGAATATGGAGACAGTATGGAAAAACGTGCCCAATTTGTATTAGAGCTGGCAGCACAAATCTCGGGAGCCATTGGAAAAGATAAGGCTGCGATACGTTTTTCACCGTACTTAACGATGGGAGATATGCAGCCATATGACCCGGCTGAAGTGCATGCAACATATGCGTACCTGGCAAAAGAATTGAGCAAGATTGGTATTGCTTATATTCACATAGGATTCTCCCCCGATATCCCGCAAAAAACACTGGATGCAATCCATGATGGATTTGATGGAACGATCATTTATTGTAACGGGTTCACGCCTGAAACAGGTGAAGAGGCCTTAAAGAAAGGAACAGCTGATCTCATCGCTTTTGGCAGATCATACCTTGCTAACCCCGACCTTGACAAACGTATTGCCGATAAGGCTCCGCTGAGCCTGCCGGATATATCCACTTTTTATACACCTGGCGCCAAAGGGTATATAGATTATCCCGTATCAGAACCGGTAAGCTAAATAATCCAGATAAAAAAATTATTTGCTGTTAAGCAATACACAATGAATTTTGATCCTGCTTAAATTATGGAAATTCACATGCAAATTATTTGGCTTTTTGTTTTGGCAATACCTATTGCCTGCATTTCATGGACTGTTGTCTTTGAAGAAATATTTCGTGAACCAAGAGAATATTTTGTTAAGCGGAGCCAACAGGATAAGACATTATTTAAAAGAAAGTTTTTTTTCCTTTTTACTTGCGAGTATTGCTTTAGCCATTATATAACGATTATATTTCTTTTTTTAACCAATTACAAACTGTTGATTAATGATTGGCGTGGTTATATAATAGCAGGATTTTCCCTGGTATGGATAGCTAACTTATATATGAACTTATTCGGGCTTATTCGGCAGGATATTAAAAAGGAGAAAACAGAGATTACAGAAATAGAAAAAAAATCGCATCTATAACCTCCCCGTTGGACAAAGGCGGCCAATTAGCCCATTAATAGGAACCGTGGTGTGAAGTGCGGTTCGACTAAATTCTTAAGTCTGTAAATAATTTTCAATACTTTATATGTATGTAGTCTAACCAAAGAGGCTTGGCATCCTTAGAAAAGATCCAAAAGCATCAGTAATACATCGACGAAAAACACATTATTGTTTACGAAAACAGGATTGCTTAATGCAGAACCTGAGATAAGAGTTCTGTATATATTTTAAACCCCGAAATGTGTGAATGATATAACTCATTTTTAAAATCGTATGATGCTTTCCACTTAAACTGCATTCACCTTTGCACTTCAGAATAACTAATCTAAATACATGAATACTACAATTGAAAAATCAGCAATTGAAAAATTAATCTTCTCTTATCAGGATGCTTTTAATGCAGAAGATATTTCAAAAACAGTGACGTGTTACGAAGAAGATGGAATACTTATGCCACAGGGTGCTCCATCAGCAAAAGGGCAGGAACAATTAAAAACCACTTTTGGATTTTTAATTAAGACCTTTAAAATAAATGTCGAATATGTTATTGATGAAGTTATTGTCAACGGAGATTATGCTTATGCAAGAACTAATTCAAAAGTAAAAACAATAGTTCGTGCCAGCAAAAAGACCATTTTAGAAGACAACAAAGAATTATTTGTGCTACACAAATTAAATGATCAATGGAAAATATCTCATTACATTTTTAACAATAGTAAACCTAAATAAAAAAATCAATTATAAAACAAATAAAGAAAATGAAAAAAGAAACCGACACATTAGAAAGATCAGATGTGATACACAGCACAAGCCACACGACAAAACTCCTGGCACTCATGAAAAAGGGCGACGACGCGTTCAACGCCCGCGACACCGCCACATTGGATATTATACACCATCCGGACATGATCGCCTACGTCACCGGAAGCGCGCAACCGATATATGGAAGGGCAGCACACGCCAAGTTCATGAAGCAGTTCGTTAGCATGTTCCCCGATGCCCATGTCCACACCCCGTACCCAATTCAGTTCGGAAGTGGTGACTGGATCACTGTGGTCACCAACGTCACCGGCACTTTTACAGGTAAGATGAAACTGCCCGACGGAAGCGTCGTTCCTCCTACAGGAAAGACATTCGATGTCGAGTTCGCGCAGACCACTAAATGGAAAGACAACCAGCTAATCGAAATTGCCGCATTCTGGGACGCAACTTTGCTTGCGCAGCAGCTTGGTCTTGCCAAATAGGTTTAAAACCTAATTGATGCTTAATTAACCGCCCCGAAGTTTGAAACTTCGGGGCGGTTTTAATTTTATGAACCTTTTTGAAGCCTTAAATCACGACCTGCATACTTAAGGCAGAATCATCAGGGCTTCAAGTACCACTAGTTTTATTACCTGGTTATAATAAACTTATTTCTGTCAATTACGTTTCCTTTGTCATCAGCTAATTCATACATATAAACTCCGTCAGCATAAGAAGAGGTATTTATTGTTACCTTCGAATTGCTGAAATTAAATGCTCCTAAAATTTTTCCGGTTAAATCATATATGTTGACTTTTCCATTATTAGCATAAGTTGATTGTATATTCAATTCGTTATTGGCAGGATTTGGAAATGAAATTGTTTTATTGTTATTCACAACTTCATTTATACCAACAACCTTATTGTCGAGCCAATTAATTTGTGTTGCCTTACCTGTAGAATCAACATTCATTTCCACCAACATGTAATTAAAATTGGTTTGGTTGGTATACCATGAATAAAAATTATTCTTGGAGCTATATGCGCCACCAAACATCCATGCACCTGCTTCATAGAAATAGGTAGAATCAATATCATTCTCTATATGTTTATCCCGTAAAGAATTAAATGTTCCTGAAGGGGTTGTCATATTACCCCACGAATCAATAGAATCTGAATACACTCCATTCTCTATAATTTCAACAGAATCAATTACACCGCCTCCACTTGCATCAAAGGTTTTCATTACTGCACGATAGCTTCCTTTCCAATGCGATTTATAAGTGGCAGGCAATGTATATATGCCCCATGATTTGGTGAATTTATACAGTATATTACCATATGTAGATGAGTTAAAAACAATGCCTTCCAGGTTAAAACTAGCAGATGATGAATTGTAATATTCATACAAAGCTTCGTTGGCTGCTGTATTCGAAAACTTAAAAGCCATGTCGGCACCAGGGCATTGGTTGGAATATAACGAAGGTGTGCTGGCAGTTGATACTACATGAATTGTATCAACCGATGAAGCCGCCATTGTAGTAAAGTTCCATGTTTGGCTGGCGCCGCTACCGCCAGGGGAAGTGAGAGTACCGCTGTTGTCGGTTGCCTCGTTAAATACATTACCTATAGCCGGCATGTTTGATTGAGAAATAGTAATTTGAGCCTTGAGGCTAATACAAAAAACTGTAAGCAGTGTTAAAACAAGTGTACTTTTTTTCATGATTGAGTTGGTTTAGAATTGTTATACAAATGTAACAATAATAGAAATAAAAAAGCCACTGACAGAATCGTCAGGGGCCTTTTTTATTGTCTTTATGAAATTTACGGTTTAATACTATACAAAACACTATATCCATTAAGTTTTCCTTTATCACTATAGGTTTCAGAACGTACTTTACCAATATTTTTTGAATACCACTCCACAACATGCGAGCTAATATTGAAAAGAACTTTCGTTGTAATGTCATACGATATCCGCACACAATTGAATGTTCCTGCAGATGTGGTAACACTTACCGAAGCACTGTCTACCTTGCGATTGCTTATGGTAGTTATAATGTTTGTAGTACCAATGCCTGAAGGCGCATTGTTTTGTGACATTGAAACAGTCATGGTTCCACCCTTCAATTGCTGGCCATTGGTCGGGTTAGTTGGCATATCTATATCATCGCCGGTTACTTTAACAGTCATATTAGAACGGGCTTTGGTTTGGTCCGGGTCAATATTAGCAGCAAGGTTAATATAGAATACTCCACCGTCACATTTAGCCGTAAAATCAGTTGAACTGGTTAATTTATCCTTATCATCATAGCAATCACTTTTTGCTGTTAAGGTAAACGTGCTTCCGGTTGTAGAAGCGCTGGTAACAGTCTGCACTACCCTACTGGTTAATTTATCACCCGTTTTATAGTTTCTCATTTCTCTTACAACCCCTTGTTTGATCGGGTAATAAGGTTGGCAATCGCTGTCTGAAGGCTTAAAAGAAGGGCTTATTGCCGCAAGTCCTAAAATAGCCAATGGTACTAATTTTTTCATTATTTGGTTTTGAATTTAGGATTGCAATAATAATACAATTTAAATACCTGCATATTAAATCTTATTTAAGCTAAATCGTTTACATGGTATATTTTCGAACCTATCATATCGATTTCAGTACATATAATAAGTAAGGGAACAACAAGGAGATAAATTTGTTTGTAGTTTTATAGCCACAAACTGCATCTATATGAATACATTACGAAATAGTTTCTTTGCCATACTTACAGTACTCAGTAACTTTGTTAATGCCGGCAACACACCAACAGCGGATAAAGTAAGTCCAACAGATACCGTAAGGGTGCGCCTTAATGGCAAGCCCTATTTTGCCATTAAAATTAATGGTGGATTGCCTATAAGAGGAGGCAGCATAACATTCAACCCTGTTAAAATTACTGATACCGGTAGCATTACGCTTAAGTGTTTCGATTCAAAAGCCCAGCTTGTTGCTATGTTGCGTGCAGGTGATACTATTGAGAACTATTTCTTTGCAAACATCAAATTATCGTTTACTGATTTTACTGATGAAGTGCAAAAGAAAAAGGCTGTTTCTAACACATTCAGTCACCGTATTTTGTTTTACAACTGTGTATTTGGCCCCGTAACAGCAGATACCACTGAAGACCTTTATGAAGAGGATACCAAACAAAAAAAGAAGGTAGAATTTAAGGAAGACGTAGTGTTCATTAATTGCAATTTTTTAAAGGGGCTTGAGATAAGCAATTGCATATTCGACAAGAAGTTCTTTATGACCGGCCAGTTACTTAGTAATCACCCATCTATACTTGATGGCAATGAATTTCAAAACATAGTGTACATATACGCCACCCCACCCGACGGATATAAAGTAAGCGCCAACCTGAACATTAATTTGTGTAAGTTTCACGACCCTGTTATTCTCTCCGTAGTTGATAATGACAAATCGAGAGTACTGATAGAAAGATGCAAGTTTTCTAATATTTTATCGCTTGGTAAAAGTATAACCCCAAACCTATACCTGCGTTTTCATGAAGCATCAAAGGGAGTGCACTACATTACACGTATTTATAATTACTGCGACTATTATGCGAACTTTCTGAAGAAAAAGTACACTAAAGAATACTATGGCTCTGATGATACAATTGAGCAGTTCACACATAATGACCGTAAGCTATACAACCTTAACATCCATCAATGCCAGGCTAAATATGTAGATATAGCCAACACCAATATGGTAGATATGGATATTGAGGACCTTTCGGTAAGTGCCAGTATTGATATTACCGGTTGCAGCCTGACATACACTTCGGATTATACGGGTAAAGTTGGGCTAGAGGATATTAATTTCCCTAATAACAATTGTATTATCTATGCCAATTACAGGTCGTTCTCACCCGATATATTTAAGCTTGGTAATTACCTGGAGAAAATACAGATACATCCCCTTGTCCATAATTTTTTTGATTCCACTACCAACTTTGTTGAAGACAACGAAAACTATTACAACCTGATAAAGGATTATAGTGTAAAACATTTTACTAACCAGGATATAGTAACAGGTATTAAGGCACGATTTGACCGTGAAAAGAGCCTGTGGCTATTAGCATATCATGGCGCACATGTTTCGCACCCTACAGGTTTTGGCGATCGCGTACTTAGTTTTTTTTCCTGGGTGGGCGGCAATTTTCTTGAAGCAACTGTTTCGTCCGGTTATAGGGGTGAGTGGAAGTTTGCTATCTGGGTACTGGTTATAATGTTCACATTCGCTTTCTTCTATTATTTTAAACATAAAGAAGCGGTTATTGATTATCTTAATTCAAAGTATAATAAAGAACTTGATAAGGTTGAGACATACAGTACACTTAAAATATATGGCTCACACAATGTGTTTCGTGATTTTGCAAGATGCCTGTGGTTCAGCGCTATGGTATTTGTAGATCCCAGGTTACCTATAAGTTTTTTTAACCTTCGTTCAGGTTTCTTTGCAATGGTTCTTATTGAATGGTTATTCGGGCTTACAGCTATATTGCTTTTCCTAATATTCCTGGCAAGCAACTATACATTTATCAGAACCCTGATAGGTATTTAAAACCTACCAGGGAACCGGTTTTATTTATTTATCTATGTCCTTCTCCACCACCTTCATGTCCACCCTGAGGTTGAGAATGTTGTTGCTGTGGAGCAGAATGCTGCTGTTGCTGTGGCTCACGTTGAGGTTGTGAATGCTGTTGCTGAGGAGCTGTTCTTTGCTGTTGTTGAGCATGTTGTTGTGGTTGTGAATGCTGTTGTTGAGGCACTGAATGTTGAACATGCTGCTGCTGAGTTGCTGAATGCTGAACATGTTGTTGCTGTTGCGGCGCAGTTGAATGTTGAGCATGTTGTTGTGTAGCTGCAGTATGTTGTACGTGTTGTTGTTGAGTAGCAGTGTGCTGTTGTGGCGCAGAATGTTGCTGGTTACTTGTATGTGCAGCAACATGAGAAGCACTTGTGTGTGCTGCTGCTGGTGAAGCACCTGCTGCGTGTCCTGCATTATTAAATTTGTCTCCGTGAACAGAATTCATGGCCGCAGTAGCCGGTTTACCATGATTTACAGATGCATACTGGCTCTTATCACTTTTCATAGCCTGTTCGTGTGAACGTTGCTCAGATGAAGGATCTACATGTCGTTCACTCATTGCAGTTCGTTCATTAGCCGTAGGCCCTCCTGAAGCGCCACCTGCGCCATTAAATGCTGCGCGACTTCCGGTTGGCCCTTCTGCAGGCCTTTCGCTATAAGTGTTATGTATCACACTATTGTTTACGTGCCAAACTTCTGTATTATATCTAAAAGCGCCACCTTCCCATCTTCCTCCATAAAAACCATGTCCGCCGTAGCCATAACCGTAATTAATACAGCCATAATAACCTACATGTTCTCCCCAGTAACCATGATGCCATCCATAATATCCACCTTCAAAATCCCAGTATCCGGGAGTCCATAAAAAGCCAACTTCGGGTGCTGCCACCCATACACCAGGAACCCAATAATACCCATCATCGCCCCAGGCCCAATATCCGGGAGACCACATATATCCTTCTACAGGACAAGGTGGTTGAACATATTCCGGTATTAACGGAGGAGCTACAGTAATTTGTACCCCAACCTGCGCTTGTGTTTTTGCCACCCCGGTAACCAGGGATAAGCCTATTATAAATGCTGCTAATGTTTTCATTGTTATAGATTATAAGTTCAAAATTATGTTACCACAATGATGGTTTCATGAAGTTTACGTTATATACTCGTTCTTACCCGTTAAACAATTGTTTTTTTAGGGTAACGATAAAACAAACAGTCGTTAAGTTCAGGTTATCATAGATATGTGATTTGAAAATGGATATTATACTATAATAGTATAAGTACCGTTTAATCCCTCAAAGTTTTTAATTTTGAAGTTTTGAACCGCGATATATATGAATTACAAATCAGATGTTGAAGCTGTTGATGCATTCGGGCATAAGTACCGTGAGCTGACAAGCGAAATAAAGAAAGTAATAGTCGGCCAGGAAGAAGTGGTTGAAGATGTACTTAATTCTATTTTCAGCCGTGGCCATTGCCTGCTGATTGGAGTTCCGGGTCTTGCCAAGACATTATTAGTAAATACTATAGCCCAAACCCTCGGCCTTACTTATAACCGCATACAGTTCACACCCGATCTTATGCCTTCCGATATTATCGGTACCGATATACTTGATGAGAACCGTAATTTCAAATTCATAAAAGGGCCTTTATTTGCCAATATTATTTTGGCTGATGAAATAAACAGGACTCCGCCAAAAACACAATCGGCACTGCTTGAAGCCATGCAGGAAAAGGCAGCTACAGTAGGTGGAAAGCGATATGAATTAGGTAATCCCTTCTTTGTATTGGCTACCCAAAACCCTATTGAACAGGAAGGAACATACCCATTACCTGAAGCCCAATTAGACAGGTTCATGTTCAACATCTGGCTCGACTACCCAAAATACGCCGATGAATTGCAGGTAGTAAAAAGCACCACAGTTGACAAAGAAGTAAAACTGAATAAGATACTTTCTACCGAGGAGATACTATACTTTCAGAACATTGTAAGAAAGATACCTATTGCAGATAATGTATTGGAATTTGCTGTGAAACTTACCGGCAAAACCCGCCCGCAACAAGCCGAAGCACCTCAACTGGTAAAAGATTATATTATTTGGGGAGCAGGGCCACGTGCATCGCAATTTCTAGTTATAGGCGCTAAGTGCCATGCCGCGTTACACGGGAAATACTCACCCGATATTGAGGATGTAATTGCCGTTGCTGAACCGGTGCTTCGCCATCGTATTGTCCGCAATTACAAAGCAGAGGCAGAAGGCATCAGCGTAGATGATATCATTAAAAAACTGCTGAAATAAAATTCAGTACTCTTGACAAAAAAGGCAATTGTTTCTGTCATAAACGACCTGGTTACCGACCAACGTGTTCATCGTACTTGCCTGACCTTAACCGAATGCGGGTATAGCGTTTTGCTTATAGGAAGGGAAATGAAAAAGAGCCTTCTCCTGCCCCAACATGCTTATGCTACAAAGCGTATGAAGTTATTATTTGAAAAAGGAGTTCCATTTTATATGGAATATCAGTTTCGATTATTCTGGCTGTTGCTATTTAAAAAAGCAGACCTGTTTTTTTCAAACGACCTTGACACTCTGCTCCCGAACTATTGTGTTTCGAAATTGAAAAGCAAACCACTTATATACGATAGCCATGAATATTTTACCGGAGTACCAGAATTACAAGCTAATCCTTCTAAGCAGCGTATATGGAAACGGCTTGAGAAAATGATCATTCCAAAGTTGAAATACATGTTTACGGTGAATGAATCAATTGCGGGGCTTTATCACTCTGAATTTGGAATAGATGTAAAGGTTATGCGTAACCTGCCAATGAAAAGAGAAGAACCTGTAAAGGTTTCAAGAATTGAACTGGGATTACCTGAAAACAAAAACATCATTTTACTTCAGGGTGCTGGAATAAATATAGACCGTGGTGTAGAAGAAGCTATTCAGGCTATGCAATACATCAATGATTCCATTCTTTTAATTATTGGTGGTGGCGATGCTATACCTGAATTAATTTCAATTACAGATTCTCTTAACCTTAATGGTAAAGTAAAATTCATTGGGAAATTGCCATTCGAAGACCTTGTACAGTATACAATACAGGCTGATCTGGGGTTAACACTTGATAAGGATACCAATATAAACTACAGGTATAGCTTACCCAATAAATTGTTCGATTATATACATGCCGAGCTTCCTATTCTTGCTTCGCCATTAATAGAAGTAAAGAAAATAATAGAACAATATAAAGTTGGTGAATGCATTGAATCGCATGATCCTAAACATTTAGCCGATAAAATACAAGCCATGTTGAATAATAAAATACAACTTGGTATTTATAGAGAGAATGCCTTAAAAGCAAGAGAATTTTTATGCTGGGATAATGAGAAAAAGGTATTGATTCAGGCAGTAAATTCTTTTTAATAAGGTTACTGCTGAATCTTGTGTTTCTTTTTATGCAATGTACTTACTGTTTTTACACCCCAAACTCTAACAACCATTCCCGTACATCCAAGCGGTTGTCGAATCATCAATCTACCGAACCTAAAGGTTATTTTTTTACCCATTAGGCTGTCCATATCATAACCAATAGGCAAGTAATACATTGTGTCT
>OLMA01000056.1_pt1 | contig 20916 bp, 16 predicted proteins | sample 1604671 | NCBI WGS metagenome assembly OLMA01 (sample SAMEA104055725, study PRJEB20765) | soil metagenome | biome: Arctic tundra; feature: Polygonal ground; material: soil | place: USA | collected 2011-09 | depth 0-0.5 m | reverse complement strand
TTCACTTCCGGGTGTTTCATTAAATATTCAGTCGCTGCCATTATTTCTGCAAGCCCTGCTTTATTGTCTGCTCCAAGTAAAGTAGTGCCATCGGTAGTAATAATATCATTGCCGATCTGGTTTTTCAGGTCAGGATGAGCTTCGGGTGTAAGTACCTGGCCAATATCGTTTGGCAATAAAATATTGCCTCCTTTATAGTCCTTCTGTATCTGCGGATTTACGTTAGCACCGGAACAATCGGGCGAAGTATCCATATGCGAACAGAAACAGATAACAGGAATTTTTTTATCTGAAGTTGCAGGAATAGTAGCATACACATATCCATGTTCATCCAGCTCAGCATCTTTAATTCCAATAGCTTTCAACTCCTCGACCAATATTTTGCCCAGATTCTTTTGCTTAGCGGTAGATGGTACCGTAGGCGATTCCGGGTCCGATTGAGTATCGATCTTCACATACTTCAAAAAGCGGTCTGTAACTGATTCGGGTGTTATCATAGTATATATAGTTTGTACACATCAAAAATAAATAAATCCCTTATCCATCCTTGTTTTATTATAATATTTAGGGCGTTCCCCTTCGGGTCGGGCTATCCGCTTTTACTCCTCGTTTCACTGCGGGGTAACTGCTACCATCCCTAACGCAAAAATGGAACTGGCGATTTATTCCCTATGAAAAATGTATATAGTCTTTTCCTCAAAAGGAAAATAATTCTGATACTGAAACTGTTTAATTATCTTATATCCGTTAAACGCGGTATTGTGCGTAACAATATATTCGTCATCATCAACATATACACAACTTCGTCCAACCTTACCATCGTATGACCGGATATTATACCACCCATTAAATTCATACCCCCCATCTATTTTATGCGGAGAAATATTGCATTCTTTAGTAAGATAATCAAGGGCCTTCCACTTAGAGCGGTTCCACTCCATATAATCGTGTGTTTCTAACATTGTAATTAATCCGGTCAGTATAATTATACTGTATGCAGCAATCAACTTTCGCTTATCTGTACTAATTCCAATTCCGGTATTTGAAATAAGTAAAAGAAATAGTAAAGGAATAGGCAAGAGCAAATACCGATCGAAAAAGGCCTGAAAGACGAACACAAGGAATGAATAACCACATAGGCAGAATACAATAAAAATGCGCTGAAAGAAAATAATAGACGTTGAATCTTCTGGCTCCGCTTTTTGTTTTTTAAATGCAATAATCATATTCAATATCAACAGAACAGCACAGAAGAAACATATTATAGATATTATGATATGCGATAATCGGGAAACATAATATAAGTTATCTCCTAAAAGATGCTTTATTGTTTTAGGGCCAATAAATATGCCATTCACATAGTTACCGCATGGAACTGTATTCCACATATGAATAAGTGGAATACAGAATGCAAATAATATAATATCCGTTATAGTTTTTTGCCGTATTGAAAAACTCCTTAGCCTATGTAGATTTAAAAGAACCAAAAGAGGTAAAAGAAATATTGCGGCATAATAAATTATAAGCCCGATACGGTCAAACATTCTGTTTGACAGCCCAAGAATATCACTCAAGAAGTTGCCCACCTGTTGCCCTTCGTATGGTTTTAATTCTGACCCAATGTGTGCCAACCACCAAAGCCCTATTCTATAAGCACCCACAGTTATTATTGAAGGAATACAATATTTTATCCATTGGCTTACTTTGGGTTTTTCTTTCAACATTAAGGCCATTGCGTAAGCAATAGGTAATATAACCCCAAACTGTCTTACTAGTGTTGCAATACAGGCAAACAAGGTTGCAAGAATAATAAGATAAGTGCGCGCACCGGACTCCATTGAACGTATGAAGAAGTACATGGAAATAAGTAAGAACGCAAGAAAAGGCACATCAGTCATGAAACTATTGGCAAGAGAAAAATATAAAGGGTTTACCAACAATATTAACGCACCCATAAAGGCTACTTTATAATTGGTGAAAAGTTTAGCAAGCGAGTAAAAGACAAGCACCCCGATAATACCAAGTATTAAAACAGATATGCGGAGAACTGTGAATGAAAACCCAAAGAATTTGCAAAAAATTGCTCCATAAAATACCTGGGCAATTATTATGGGAGAATATGAATCAGGGGAAATATACTGACCCTGATATACAAGAGAAGAAACAGGCCTCGCATACTGCCAATCATCATTAATTGGAAAATTGCCTATTGGGTTGGTTATACATATCATAACCAACCATATAAGAACAAGCAAAGTGGGTAAAAACCATGGGTTTCTGCTCATTTGCCAAAGGTAAAATAATATATGATTAACCACCTAAATAATCGAATTTTCAGGAGGCAATTCGCTCTATATTGAGTATCTTTGCAAAGTTAAAAATAGCCATGGCAGAGGAAGTAGAAGAAATAAAAAATAAAATAGCAGAAAGCGGCTTGGTATCAATTGACCTGAAGGATTTTTATTCAGCTGGGGCACGTGCTGTTATTGACATGAAAGACCATCTGTTTGAAGGCCTTATTCTGAAAGAAAAAGACTTCCGCCAGTTTGTAAAAGATGAAGACTGGAGTAAGTATAAGGATAAGTATGTTGCTATTATATCTACTGCTGATGCTATAATACCTACATGGGCTTATATGCTCATTGCATCGGAGTTGGAACCCTTTGCTAAAAAGGTAGTATGTGGCACGCTGGAAACATTGGAGACTATACTCTTCCATGAAAAAATATTGGAGAAACTGCATCCTGAACAATACCAGGATAAGCGTGTAATGATAAAAGGTTGCGGTGATATTGAAATACCTGCATCAGCTTTTACCGATGCGGTAACGCTTTTAAAACCCCACGTTAAAAGTATAATGTATGGCGAGGCATGTTCTAACGTGCCTATTTATAAATCGCGCTCACAGGGCGCTTAAATGATTGAGATATGAAAAGTAAACTCTCGGCTATTGAAGATGCTATTGATGATATAAAGAAAGGTAAGCTGGTTATTGTGGTTGATGACGAAGATCGCGAAAATGAAGGGGACTTTATTACTGCTGCACGTAACATAACTCCCGAAATGGTGAATTTTATGCTCAGCCACGGACGTGGTGTATTATGCGCCCCTGTTGAAGAAGATCGTTGCCGTGCATTAGAACTTGAAATGATGGTTACTTCAAATACATCTTTACACCAAACCCCATTCACTGTTTCTGTTGACCTGTTAGGGCACGGTTGCACTACAGGTGTATCTACCCACGACAGGGCAAAGACATTACAGGCATTAGCTAAAACATCGGTAAAGGCATCTGACTTTGCACGCCCCGGCCACATTTTTCCATTGCGTGCTATGAAGGGTGGAGTATTAAGAAGAGCAGGGCACACTGAAGCTGCTATTGACCTGGCACGCCTAGCAGGATTTGAACCTGTCGGTGCACTGATAGAGGTGATGCATGAAGACGGTACTATGGCACGTTTACCACATCTTATGGAACTTGCAGCTAAGTTCGACATGAAGATCATTTCGATAAAGGACCTGATAGAATACCGCTTGCAAACCGAGACTATCATTGTCCGTGATATCGAAGTAAAGATGCCAACCAAGTATGGCGATTTTAATCTGGTAGCCTATCGCCAGACTACCAATGATCAGGAACATATTGCATTGATAAAAGGCAAATGGAAAAAAGGTGATGCAGTAATGGTTCGTATGCACTCATCATGTGTAACGGGAGATATATTTGGTTCTCTGCGTTGCGATTGCGGTACGCAATTGCACAAAGCAATGGAGGCTATTGAAAAAGAAGGCAAAGGTGCAATTGTATATATTAATCAGGAAGGCCGTGGCATAGGATTACTTAATAAACTCCGGGCATATAAATTACAGGAAGAAGGACGCGATACCGTTGAAGCAAATCTTGAATTAGGCTTTAAAGCTGATGAGCGTGATTACGGCGTTGGTGCACAAATATTACGTGATCTAAACATCAGCAAAATAAGATTAATGACCAATAACCCGAAGAAGAGAGCAGGATTGATGGGTTATAACTTAGAGATAGTAGAGAATGTTCCGCTGGAAGTAGAATCTAACCCACACAACCATTTTTACCTTGAAACCAAAAGAGATAAAATGGGGCATACGCTTCACTTAGATAAAAAAGACACCAAGTAAATTAAAAGTGAATGCAGTTCAGTAAGGTTATCGGCCAACAACACATTAAGGAATCATTTATACAAGCCGTTACTGATGGTCGCATAAGCCATGCACAATTGTTTTTAGGGCCTGAAGGCAATGGAGCTTTGCCTATTGCTATTGCCTATATTCAATACCTGTTTTGTAAGCAACGTACCTCAACCGATTCCTGTGGTGCTTGTCCGCAATGCATGCGTATCAGTAAACTCAGTCACCCCGATGTGCATTTTGTTTTCCCACTTGCATTATCGAAAGATGTAGAAAAGAGTAATGATGTTTTCCCGAAATGGAAAGAAGCATTCCTGAAGAATAACTACATGTCGCTTACCGATTGGATGAACACCTTGGATGCAGAGAATAAGCAACCGGTAATAGGTGTAGGAGAAAGTAAAGATATATTGCACCAGCTAAGCCTTACATCGCACGAAGGATCATATAAAGTTATGATAGTGTGGATGGCTGAGAAACTGAATTTGGTTGCAGCCAATAAAATTCTGAAGATACTAGAAGAACCGCCTGATAAGACCATTTTCATTTTGATAACCGAGAGCACACAGTTGCCCGTTACCATACTATCGCGCACACAGATAACCAAGATACCCCGCCTTACAGAAGAAGACATTGCAGGAGCTTTGGTGCAATACAACGGAGTTGCAAAAGAACAGGCGATTGGTATCGCTAAATCGGCTGAGGGGAATTACCGCTATGCACAGGTATTACTCACAGTGAATGAAGATGCACAATACCTATCTGAAAAATTCCAGGAATGGATGCGTATTTGCCTGAGATTAGATGGTGACAAGTTATCGGAGTGGATAAACGACACAGCAACTATTGGCAGAGAGAAACAAAAACAACTCTTAGCTTACGCCCTGCAAACCATTCGCCAGAGCATATTACTGGGGAACTTTGCTATTAACATAAAAGCAAGTGAAGAAGATTTTATTCGCAAATTCTCACCCTATGTTCCTTTTGAAAGCGGCGCTGCAATAGCTGAAGAATTAAATAAAGCTTACCACGCTATTGAAAGAAATGCGCACCCCAAAATATTATTCATGAGCCTATCTCTTAAGATACATAATCAGTTAGGCATTCCGAAAAAAGTTACTGCTTAATGACTTACGCTAAAGTTATGTTGCTCTCTTTTTTTGCATTAGTACTATGCGGTTGTCCAAGTAGAGAATCATATAATGCAAGCCTACATAAAATCAAATCATTATCCATAAAAGGAATCGTAATTTATAAAGGAGACTTACCTAAACCTTATCCTTGTTTCGGAAATATTATTATTAAAACTAATAACAAGACCGATACTATAGAAACATGCCATTGCGCTGCTGGTAATGAACTTTGGAATTATATATCCGTTGGGGATTCAATTATTAAACCTCTTGACGGTAATCAAATTGAGGTGCGTAAAATGAAATCTGATTCGAATGAAATTTTCGAATATCCACACTGCTATTATTGAGTATATAAAGTAGACCTTAAGCCGCTTTCAACCTGTTCAAGGCAGAAGAACGCAATATCTTTTCCTTAGCGTAGCGGAGAGTAATATGTAAGTCTTTCATATCCTCATCGCCGGGGGTTTCAAACATTGCATCGGTCAATATAGCTTCACAAATAGCGCGTAAGCCTCTTGCACCAAGTTTGTATTCAATAGCCTTTTCAACTATCAAATCGTATACACCCTTGTCAATAGTAAGCTTAACATCGTCTATCTTAAACAGCTTGGTATATTGCTTTATCAATGCGTTCTTAGGCTCGGTAAGTATACGTTTCAGACTCTCTTTGCTGAGTGGGCTCAGGTAAGTAATAACCGGTAACCTGCCAATAAATTCAGGTATCAATCCAAAGCTCTTTAAATCCTCTGGCGAAATATATTGCAAAAGATTTTCGCGATCTATTTCTTCCGATTCAGCTCCACGTGAATATCCAAGTGCATGTGATTGTACGCGACGTGCAATCTTTTTATCAATTCCATTGAATGCACCGCCACAAACAAATAATATGTCTTTTGTATTTACAGCGATCATCTTTTGTTCTGGGTGCTTACGACCGCCTTGCGGAGGAACGTTCACCACTGAACCTTCAAGCATTTTTAATAATGCCTGTTGCACGCCTTCACCACCAACGTCCCTGGTAATTGATGGGCTATCGCCTTCCTTACGTGAAATCTTATCTATTTCATCAATGAACACGATTCCTTTTTCAGCAGCAGCCACGTCATAGTTAGCAGATTGCAGCAATCGTACCAATACGTTTTCAACATCCTCACCTACATAACCAGCCTCAGTGAAAGCCGTAGCATCGGCTATGCAGAAAGGTACGTTCAATATTTTAGCAATGGTTTGCGCCAATAAAGTTTTACCTGTACCGGTTTCACCAACCAATAAAATGTTTGATTTTTCGATCTCTACACCATCATCTTCGCTTTTTGTAGTCTTCTGAAGTGTACGTTTGTAATGGTTATAAACCGCCACTGACATTATCTTCTTGGCATCGTTCTGGTCTATAATATGCTCATCCAACAATCTCTTGATCTCTGCAGGCTTAACCAGTTGGATCTTTTTATTATCGGTTTGTTGCTTATACTCTTCTTCAACTATTTTTTGCGCCTGAGATACACATTGGTCACAAATATGTCCATCCAGTCCTCCTATCATCATGAAGACGTCTTTCTTATCCTTTCCGCAAAAGGAACACTTAATCAACTCTTTCTCTGCCATTTTTTAATCAGAATTACCTTTTTTCCACTTTAATACTAACAAAAGTACGCATTTTTAAAGGATTTTGCAAGAAAAATCCCTTATTTCAGAACTTGTGCGGTATGATCCGCTGTTTCCACATCGTGAATGATCTTCTCTATCTTACCCTTTTCATCAATAATAAAAGTAGTCCGTATAATGCCCATATACTTTCTTCCAAACAACGTTTTCTCACCCCAAACACCATAATCATTCACCACTTTTTTCTCAGTATCAGCTAATAAATTAAAGGGGAGGCTGAATTTATTGGCAAACTTTTTATGCGACTTTTCATTGTCTACACTTATACCAATCACCTCGTATCCTTTCTTTTTCAGTGAAGAATAATTATCTCTCAGGTTACATGATTCGGCGGTACACCCCGGGGTATCGTCTTTAGGGTAGAAGTATAAAACAACCTTTTTGCCGGCATAGTCCTTCAAAGAATATTCCTTTCCATCCTGATTCTTTATAGAAAAATCAGGAGCCTTATCGCCCACTTTTAGTTTATCTACCTTGGTAACATCTTGTGTTACCTTTAGTTTTTTAGCCATATCTGCCAGATTCATCTCTTTAAAATTCAGTGTTATTAGGCCTTGTATATACCATTTGCATTACGTTAATATTACGTGTAGCAAATGCTGCTTCGCAGTAACTTAAATAATAATTCCACTTGCGTATAAACTTCTCATCAAATCCCAATTGCTTAACCTCATTTACATTCTCATTAAATTTCTGTTTCCATATTTCGAGGGTTTTTGCATAATGCAATCCCATTTCTCTCAGGCTCATCATGGTAAACTCACCCGTTCTGTTCACTGCACCGTTTATTGCAGCTACCGATGGCAGCAGTGTGCCCGGAAAAATGTGTTTCTGTATCCAGTCTACTCCCTTGCGCATGCTATCGTAACGCGGATCAGGACTGGTTATAACCTGAAATGCCAAAACACCCTTCGGCTTTAACAAATCGTGGCATTTTTTAAAGAATGCATCTAAAAACTCATGTCCCACCGCTTCCAACATTTCTATTGATATTATCTTATCAAAATGTCCTTTTATAAGACGGTAATCCATCAGTTTTACTTCAACTTTATCTGTAAGCCCTTCTTTTTCAACCCGCTCTTTAGCCAGTTTATATTGCTCTTCTGAAATGGTAACGGTAGTAACTTTGCAGTTATAATTCTTAGCCATATAAATAGCATTTCCACCCCAACCAGTACCTATTTCCAACACACTATCAGTAGGTTTCAATTTCATATCACGGCATAAATTGTCGTATTTGGCTAATTGCGCTTCTTGCAAGTCCTGACCTTCTTTTTCAAAATAAGCGCTCGAATAGGTCATACTTGGGTCGAGGAATAGCTTGAAAAAATCGTTATTCAGATCGTAGTGCTCCGAGATATTTTCTCTCGATCCATTCAGGTCATTTTTGCGTTTGATATGGTAAAGCCTGTTCACAAATCGCAATACATTCAGTATCCCGCTCTTTACTTTACTGCCCGAAACGGATGGAGCATCTTCAATATTCAAAAGGAACCAGCGTATTACACTGGTGATGTTATCTGTTTCCCAATACCCTTCGGTGTATGCTTCACCAAAACCTATATCACCAAAAAGAACACATTTTTCAAAGAAGCGTTTATCTGATATAGTAATATTAGCATGTACTTTACCACCTCTGTTACCGAGGTTAATAATTTCTCCTGAAGGCATAGTGATAGTAGCAGAGCCTTCTTGCATGGCAGAAAGAAACTGAAGCACAATGCTTTCGTACCAGGTTCTTTTTCCTATAAGTGTAATTGCTTCCATGGTAATTAACTTTGAGGATATTTACGTAAAACGTCTTGTTGCAGATTAGCGTTATCCCCTTTTTTCTGATACGGGATCTTCTTCAGCCACAATAACATAGCCTGCCAATGTATCAGTGTTAAAACCTTAATGGTTATAAATGGGAACCGCAAAGCATACCAAAACAATTGAATTTGAGTCAGTTTCTTCTTCTCACCGATAAGCGTAGCTATAAAAAATCTATTACCTTCCTTATAATCGTCAATACGAAGATTCAGTTTCTCATTGGGTAAAGCAAGCCTGAAATCAAATTCCACGTCGTGTTCTATGTATGGTGAAACATAAAAATACTTCTTTGTGCGATATAAAAAAACATTCTCCTGCAAAGTTTCATGATTTAACAGAAAAAGTTTCATTTCACCAAAGGTATTCCCGACCTCTGCTACACAACAGATTGCATTTTCATTCTCATAAATGAAATAAAAAGACACCGGGTTGAACTGATGCCCCATGGTGCGTAGATTAGTAAGTAAAAATATTTTGGGGTTATTGAGCTTTACGTTTTGTGAGGCAAGATAATCCAATATCTGCTGTTTTGTATTCTTGGTTGTATCCGGCTTATCTGCCGGAAGTTGCAAATGGTCTGAGTCGCGAAAATTAAATACATTGAATTTATTGCGGCTGATGAGCAGAAACTTCTTTGCAATAGTATCTATTTCATCAAGGTCGAGCCAAAACATGAATACCTTGTAATGGAACCTGTGTGGTTTTGGTTCCGTTCGGTTATGCATTACATTACATAAATATAGAGAGGAATTCATGTATGCTAAGTTACTTAATAATGGAACGCAGATGCCGCAGATTGTTTATGATTAAAAATGATCATACAATATCTTATTAAATCCGCGTCATCTGCGTTCCATAAAGGCAGGGCCTTCACACAAATCAACCGCCGAACTCAGTGCATCTTCATGAAAACCATACTTGAAATAGCTGCCACAATAATAGACGGGCCCAGCTTCATTCAACTTGTTTAATTCGCTTTGTGCCTTTATTGCCTCCACATCGAATAAGGGATGTTCGTAATCTATTACCTTAAGTATCTTTTTGGGGTCAATGTTTTCCGGATCGTTAAGTGAAACAAAATAATCCTTCTTTTTCGATACATTCTGTAAACTGTTCATCCAGTAAATAGTAGATGAATAGGTTTTACCCTGTTTCTCTTCTATCCTGTAGTTCCATGATGACCATACTCGTTTACTCTTTGGCATTACAGAACTATCGGTATGCAGAACTGTTCTATTCATTTGGTATTTGAAGGTGCTCAATAATCGCTGTTCATCGTCAGTCGGTTTATCAAGCATAGCTAACGCTTCGTTGCCATGAGCAGCGATTATTACTTTATCAAACTCTGTTTCTGCGCCACTTTTGGTTCTTACCAATGCCTTACCATTCTGCCTTATTACTTTTACAACAGGGTCATTTAATTTCAGTTTATTTTTAAAGGGAGCCATTATAATATCTCTGTATGACTTGCTCCCCTTCTCAACCGTGTACCACTGATGTTGTGTATTCAGTCCTAAAAATCCATGATTATAAAAAAACCTTACCAGTGTTTGGGCCGGGAAATCAAGCATTTTTTCTAATGGTGTAGACCATACGGCTGAGCTCATTGGTATTAAATATCGTTGCAACATATCATCCCCGAATCCCTTTTCCTGAATATACTGGCCGATAGTATGGTTGTTGTAAGCGGAGTCATCTAATATCTTAATACTTTCCTCATTAAAACGTGCAATCTGCTTTAACATCCTTATATACCTACTGTTGAATATATTTTTTCGTTGGGCAAATAATCCATTTAATCCGGAACCGCAATACTCTAATTTAGAAGGTGTGTATTGCACACTGAATGACATGGATGTAGGAAAGGTAGGCACTTTTAATTCATTAAATAGCTTTACAAGGTTCGGATAAGTTACATGGTTAAATACCATGAAGCCCGTGTCAATATATACAGGTTGCCCGTCTTCATCAACAGTAATAGTATTGGTATGCCCACCGACGTAATCATTTCTTTCAAAGAAAGTTATCTCTGCTTTTTTCTGTAAAAAATGCCCGCAGGCCATGCCTGCAATACCGGTTCCAATAATTGCTATTCTCATATATTGCTAATGTACGTAAAAGGGAAAGACTAAGATTTAGTTACCTAAACTCTCGTTTCTTTCATTTTCCCAAATATAGTAAGTGCTTCTTTCACACTTCTTACTGGAGAAATAACCAATGAAAGTTTATCTGTTCCATGTTTCATTTGGCACAGTAATGGATTTCGTTTTACGTACTCAACAATATTGGTAAAAGTATCGGTAGTATAAAATGGAGAATCGGGTTGAGAAACGAAGAAACAAATGAATACTTTATTCTTAAATACAATCCGTTCAATACCCAATTCAACCGCCAATAGGCGCAGGCGGACGATATTGGTAAGTTCTTGTACTGTATTTGGTATTTTGCCGAATCGGTCAGTAAGTTCATTTTCAAACCTACCCATTTCGGCTTCATCCTGGGCATTATTAAGTTCACGATACAATCGCAAACGTTCTTCCGAACTGTTTACATAATCGTCAGGTATCAGAGCTTCAGCATCAGTCTCTACCTGGCAATCGCGCACATATTTCTTCGGACCTGCAATTACCTTTTGTCCGCTGGTTATTCCCATTTCTGCAACTTTCTCATCGCCCAATTCTTCTTTCAACTCCTCTATAGCCTCGTTCAATATTTTATGATAGGTTTCAATACCCATATCATTGATAAATCCACTTTGTTCTCCGCCCAGCAGGTCACCCGCACCGCGTATATCAAGGTCGCGCATGGAAATACTGAATCCGCTTCCCAGGTCAGAGAATTTTTCAATGACCTCTAACCGTTGTTGCGCTTCTTTTGTCAGTGTTTCAAACGGTGGAGTGATTAAATAACAAAATGCTTTTTTATCTGAACGCCCTACCCTGCCACGCAATTGATGCAGGTCGCTAAGCCCGAACATGTGAGCATCATTAATAATAATGGTATTTAAGTTTGAAATATCAAGGCCCGATTCTACAATAGCAGTGGATACAAGCACATCAATCTGTCCCTCTATAAACTGCAACATAATTTCTTCTAACTGGTGCCCTTTAAGCTGTCCGTGCGCAATGGCAACCCTCGCCCTTGGGCATAGTTCCCTTATTTTACTTGCAACTTCCTGAATGTTGTGAATACGATTATGAATAAAGAACACCTGTCCGCCACGCGCTATTTCATAATTAATAGCATGTTCAAGCACATCTTCATTATACGGGCTTACTTCTGTCTGCACCGGGTATCGGTTTGGGGGCGGTGTATTAATAACTGAAAGATCACGCACCCCAATCAGTGAGAATTGCAAGGTACGCGGGATTGGTGTTGCAGTCAAAGTCAAGATATCTACTGTAGAGCGAAGTGTTTTTAATTTATCCTTTACACCTACCCCGAACTTCTGTTCTTCGTCCACTATCAATAAACCCAGGTCTTTAAATACTACTTCTTTATTGGCAAGCTGGTGGGTACCTATTACAATATCTATTTTACCCTGTGCCAATTTAGCCAGCACTTCTTTTTTTTCTTTGGAAGAACGAAAGCGGTTAAGATAATCTACTGTGCAAGGAAATTCCTTTAAACGGGCACTGAAGGTTTTATAATGTTGTAAGGCAAGAATCGTAGTAGGTACCAGTACCGCTACCTGTTTACCGTCGGTTACGGCTTTAAATGCCGCACGAATTGCAATTTCAGTTTTACCAAAACCAACATCACCACACACAAGCCTATCCATAGGGTGTGGAGTCTCCATATCCTTCTTTACATCGGCAGTAGCCTTTACCTGGTCTGGTGTATCCTCGTATATAAATGATGCCTCTAATTCATTCTGCAAATAAGTATCGGGGTGGTATGCAAAACCTTCACGAGATTTACGTTCCGCATAAACTTTAACAAGGTCAAATGCAATAAGCTTAAGTTTTTTCTTGGTCTTTTGCTTTAATGCTTTCCACGATGCTGAACCCAGTTTATCGAGCGATGGCTGAAACCCTTCTTTACCGGTAAAGCGGCTTATGCGATGGAACGAATGTATACTTACATACAACAGATCATTATCCTTATACATAATACGCACTGCTTCCTGCATATTACCATTCACCTCTATTTTTTCAAGTCCGGCAAAACGGCCAACACCATGATCAATATGCGTAACATAATCTCCCGGCTTCAGGCTTTGAAGCTCTTTTAGAGTTAAGGCCTCTTTCGATTTGTAAAATGTGTCCTGCAATCGAAAGCGATGGTACCGTCCGAATATCTCATGATCGGTATAGCAAGCTAGTTTAAGATCGTGGCTTATGAAGCCTTCGTAAATCGGGAGAAAGATTGGCACTAAAGCCTCCTCCAGGTTAAATTCAGTACTTGATCTTTCCTGCACTTCGGCAAAAATATCATGCAAGCGCTGCATCTGTTCCACCGTATCCGTAAAGATGTAGTTCTTATAACCCTTCTCAACATTCTTCTTTACCTCTTCAAAGAACAGTTCAAAGTTCTTTCCGAATGATTTTTGAGGAGAACTGCTGAATGTAATAGTCTGGCTTATATTTTCAACTTGTTGCCCCCAAACAATTCTTGGTGTTTTTTTACACTCTTCATCGAACTGTTCTGCATTTATCAGCAATTCCTCACTGCCTTTATCTTCCTCAATCAGTTTATTATAACCCTCATCTATTTTATGCAGTGCAACAGGATAGTCTTTAATCCACAAACAAGTTTCACTATTCTTTTTCAGGTATTCTAAAAAGCTCTGGCATGACTCTGCCAAGGAGTTTTCTTGTAAGTTAGGTGTAATGGAAATAACACCCAGGTCTTTTATAGAGAGCTGGTTTGCCGCGTCAAACAAACGTATTGACTCCACTTCATCTCCTGAAAATTCAACACGATAAGGATATTCACTTGAGTATGAGAAGATATCGAGTATGCCACCACGCCTTGAGAACTGGCCCGGATCGGTTACAAAATCATTGCGGTTAAAATTGTATTGTTCGAGCAATTCAACCACAAAATCCATCGACAGTTTATCGCCTGTCTTTATTTCAAGAGTATTTTCTGCAATGGTTTCACTACTCACTACTTTTTCACACAAAGCCTCGGCCGGGGCAACTATTATATGCCCTTTACCACTGCGTATGGTATTTAACACTTCTGTTTTACGCAGCAAATTAGAACTATCCGCATCTTTTCGCTGAGCACTCTTTGAAATTGCAGGATAATACAAGATCGTCCTGCCAGGCATTAAGCCTTCCAGGTCATTAAAGAAGTAAATAGTTTCTTCTGTTTCCCTTAAAATGAATAAGTGGTTCTTGTTAATATCTGGTATTACGCTTGCAGCAATAAACGCCGCTTCCGATCCGGAAAGGTTTTCCAGGCGAATTACAGGGCTTGTGCTTTGTTCCAGTGCCGCCTTTAACGTTTTAACATTATAGCTGCGACTGAAGTATAGCAATGTGTCGGGAGGTTTCTCCACAACTTCTTACTTTTATTTATATAGCAATAGACGGGTTTTAGTACTCGTCCTCGTTAAACAGAAAATCTTCTTTAGTAGGATAATCAGGCCAAATTTCCTCTATGTTCTCAAATACTTCTTCTTCGTCTTCTATTTCTTGCAGGTTTTCTACAACTTCAATAGGAGCGCCGGAGCGTATAGCGTAATCAATGAGTTCACTTTTGGTAGCAGGCCAAGGTGCGTCTTCTAAATATGATGCTAATTCTAGGGTCCAATACATTCGTTAGCGGGTGTTAATTTTTCGCAAAAGTAAAATTTTCATTGAATAAACAAATTATTTTTAGGTTAATCTTCATAATACTTTATTAACAAAGCCAAAACCTTAGTCAATAAAGGGTTCATTACACACTGTAAAGCCCTGTTCTTATTTATAACCCGTATATGAATAAATTATTTCATTTCAGGCGGAAATACTATAAAAGTATATTATCGATCAACCTGATTTTTCCGTCAAAAACAGCAATGCAGGCTATTGCAGGCATATTTTTGTCCTTAATGGGTTGGAGAGTATCTATGTCCGCTATTTCGAAATAATCAAGCTTTAAGTAGCCATCTATAGCAAATTCAGCTTCTACATATTTTTTAATATCGGTAACAGAACTATTCTTCCACATTTCCTTCACCCTCATCATAGTTTGAGGTATAAGTATAGCCCGCTTGCGCTCTTCAGTGCTAAGTAATCGGTTACGTGAACTCATTGCCAGGCCATCAGCTTCACGTACTATAGGGCAACCGATTATATTGATCGGTATAACATGTTTTTCAACGAATCTTCGTACAATAGCCAATTGCTGAAAATCTTTCTGCCCGAAATACGCATTATGTGGCTTAACTGCCATAAACAGCTTATTCACAATGGTTATCATACCAGCAAAATGCCCCGGTCTTGACGCGCCCTCCATAACCTTATCCAGCATTCCGAAGTTTTCAGGCAAAGTGGTGTAGTCACCATTGGGATACATTTGAGCAACCGTTGGCAGAAACAACACATCGCAACCTGCGGATTCAAGCATACGTTTATCTTCTTCTATCGGTCGTGGGTAGCGCTGCAGGTCAGCCGGATCGTTGAATTGGGTCGGATTGACAAATATGCTCGACACTACAACATCATTATCTGCCCTGGCATGTTCAATAAGAGAAATATGTCCCTGGTGCAATGCGCCCATAGTAGGCACAAAACCAATAGGTTTGTCCTTTGCCCGATACGGGTCAAGTATAATATCCAGTTCTTCTACCGTGTTGGCTATTTGCACAGTACATAATTAGAGCGACAAAAGTATTTATTTAATGTTACCCATAACTTTTGACTATTCAGTCAGCACTTTCTGTTTATAAAAACACTCTCTCTTCTCACTTGAAGATATTCAAATTAAATGTATTTTTGAATCGAAATCTTAAACCCGATTTTATGAATTTAACGCTCAAGGTCTGGAGGCAAAAGAACGCCAGTGATAAAGGTGGTTTTGTAACCTATAATGTAAAGGATATTTCAACAGATATGTCCTTTCTGGAGATGTTTGACGTGCTTAATGAAGAACTTATAGGTAAGGGCGAAGAAGCTATTGCATTTGACCACGATTGTCGCGAGGGAATATGTGGTATGTGCAGTATGTATATAAACGGTAGGCCGCACGGACCACTGAAGGGAACAACGACCTGCCAATTACACATGCGTTATTTCAAAGACGGAGAAACTATTACAGTTGAACCCTGGAGAGCTAAGGCTTTTCCGGTAATAAAAGATTTAGTAGTAGACAGAAGTTCATTTGACCGTATACAACATGCCGGTGGTTATATTTCAGTATCTACGGGTAATGCCCCTGATGCAAACTCTACCCCTGTACCTAAAGATATTGCTGAAGAAGCATTTGACGCTGCTGCCTGTATTGGTTGCGGAGCATGTGTGGCTGCCTGCAAGAACGGCTCTGCTATGTTATTTGTATCTGCAAAAGTTGCACAGTTAAGTTTGTTGCCACAGGGTAAGCCCGAGAGCAAGCAACGTGCGCTAAGTATGTTAGATGCAATGGATGAAGAAGGTTTCGGCCACTGCACCAATACCAATGCATGTGAAGCAGAATGCCCTAAAAATATATCGGTTGCAAATATTGCAACACTTAACCGCGAATATATTTTAGGTGCTTTAGAAAAGTAAACCTTACTTTTTCTCGATCAAGGCTACAGCATGTGCATTAACTCCTTCTAATCTTCCAACATATCCCATTGTTTCATTGGTAGTTGCCTTAATTGAAATGCAATCCTCTGATATACCGATTACTTTTGATAAAGCAGTTCTCATGACAGGAATGTGTGGCACTATTTTAGGAGTTTCTAATACCACTGTAGCATCGATATTGCTAACCACATAGTTTCTTTCTTTCAGTAACTCTGTAACCTTTGCAAGCAATACTTTACTGTCAATATTCTTAAATTCAGAAGAGGTATTAGGGAAATGAACCCCTATATCACCTAATGCAGCCGCTCCTAATAAAGCATCACAAATAGCATGTATAAGCACATCAGCATCTGAATGGCCAACAGCGCCGTGTGGCGATGAAGGAATAAGAATGCCGCCAAGATAAAAAGGCCTGCCTTTTTCAAGCTGGTGAACATCAAAACCATATCCGATACGGAAACTCAAAAAGAATGGGTATTAGAGTAATGCTTAGTTACTGCTACTTTCATCAGGTTTTTTATTGCCTTTGTTCTTTCCGAAGTTAAATGCCAATGAAATGCGTAAGGTATTCTGCAAAGGATTTTGTTGGCTGATCGGAATAAGATACGCCGCATCAATGGTTAATGTAGTAAGCCTGAAACCGGCACCCATGGTAAAGTATTGTCTTCCGCCCTTAGTTACATCCTCATAAAAGAATCCTACGCGGGCAGCAAACTGATTATCGTAGGTATATTCCATTCCACCGCTCCAATCAATTTCATGGAATTCTTCCAAACTACCACCAGGTGCATCGCTGAATGATTGAATTAAACCTTGTGTTATACCAACATTAGGGTCTTCACCTGAAAGTATTATTGGCTGGCCATTCTTTCCAATTGAATCACTACCGCTACTATTAAGCCTATATACCGGCGGTGTAGGCACTAATAATTTATCTAAGTCCAAAATAAATGAGATCTTATTATATTTATCAAGATTCATATTAAGGGCACCTCCCAAACGTAAATTAGTAGGAAGGAAATTGGTAACACCTGAATTTGAATAGGATATTTTTGCCCCAAGGTTTGATATACAAGCACCACCTGCTATAGTGCTGCTTTTACCACCAACCTGTATCTCATTACTAATATAATACGATGAAATATCTACTCCAAATGATTGCCCTGGATGTGTATATTCGCCTTGCACTGCAGATGCACCGGTAAGATTAGAATAAATATAGCGGCCTGCCATCCCTACCGAGAAATTCTCTGACAATTCTCGTGAGTAAGCCACGTCGAGTGCAAATTCATTCGGATTAAAGTTGCCAATAGTTACACCATTGTTATCAGTAAATTCAATATTGCCAAGTGAAAAATAACGTAATGAAGCAGCTACAGTCTGATGGTTTTGGAGCTTGTAGTAAAATGAAAGATAAGACAGATTAATATCTGGCACTAATTGCCTGAGCCATGGTGCGTATGAGACAGCAAAGCCCATTTTTAAGCTATCCGGAATAAACGCATATTTAGCAGGGTTCCAGTGCATTGAGTTTGCATCGGGCATAGAAGCCACACCTGCATCGCCCATGCCGCCAGAACGTGCATCCGGACTAATAAGCAAGAAAGGTACGGCAGTAGTAACAACATTTACATTTTTTGCGAGGCTTTGTCCAAGAATGGTTGAACCATTCCCTGCAAACAAGCTCTGGCTAAAAACTAAAGCCGGAGCAATTAGAACGGTTATTTTCTGTATTAAAGATAATTTCATTTGATAAGTGTAGAACACAATTAACGCTTAAACCCTTTCTTTAGTATATACTATAAGAAATCGGGACGGCAAATATAGGAATTGCTTATAAAATGACAAGTTTCTGGTAGCTATCAGTTGTAGTGCCTCCGCTAGTGCGCACTTTAACATGGTATACGTATACGCCATTGGCAATTTTATCGCCAAAATCGTCCTTACCGTCCCAATCTATAGGTTGCGAACGGAAACTATCCGTTTTTACGGTTGTAACAATATTCTTGACCAGCTTACCTGTTATAGTAAATACCTGTATCTGTACATCCATTTGATCGCACACTTCATTCAATTCAAAAAAGAACTGGGTATGGGTAGTAAAGGGGTTCGGGTAATTAAGCACGTGCTGTAATTGCAAACTCGATTGTGGTTCCACATTAAATTCAGTATACCCTTGTGTTGTATTATTAAAAACATTCCATACCCTTAAAGACAGGGAATGCTTGCCGGGAGGAAGGGATGAGAATGGGTATGTTACTGTCCCCCTTTGGTAGCTATTCAGAGCAGGCTGATAATATTGATTCAGATCAATTGTATTTGAAGTGTTATTATCGAGCACGGCTGTAATATCATGTCCAATACTACCTGCAGTATTTACACCATTACTGTCGTTAATCAAGGCAAATAGTTGCGGATTTTCATTAGTCATCCCACCAAAAGCAAAATTACTATCATTTACATAAAGCCTTACCTGCGGACCTTTGCCGTTATTCACCGCGGTAGGCGAAGAACCACCTACAATTACATTTTTATAATTTCCCGTAGCGTCTTGTGTGCCATTCTGGCCATAGTAACTGATCTTCCCAAAACCATAATTATACTGTATGTCCTTAGGCACTACAAAACTATATGTGAATTTTCCATTGGTAACAGATACTCTACCATTATAAATTTCATTCTTCTGAAGAGTAAATTGAATAATAGGGCTTTCAGAAGTCCCCAGGTTACCTAATGTATATTCATGCACCGGTTTATCATATATTGTTGGGTACAACACTCCATTAAACCCAGTAAGCACATTACCGGAAGCATCGCCCACATAACCTGAAACGGTAACTTTGGAAAGGGCTTTTAATGTGTCCGGGGTAGATGTTAACGGTACTGAATTAATAGAAGTTGTATATACATTATATTTAGGGTATGCAAGCCTTACTGCAGGGTCTCCCAACAATGCAAAATTCAGAGTGTTTACGAATAACCCTGTAGCATTCTTCGCTTTTCTGTAAAGATCTCCTAAACGAGGCAAAGAACTATCAGGCAAAGGGGTGTAGAGTACATTATAGAAACTTTCATTCAGTTCGGCGTTACCGCCTGAATACACATCACGTACGGTTGTCATAAGGGCAATATTACCTCCAGTAGAGCTTTGCAAACAAAGTTCTCCCGCCGATATCTGTTCAGGGTCATCATACCGCGCAAACTCGCACGATGCAGTAAAGAAAAGTGATAATTTATTAATGTTAGTCCATGAACTAATATCAGAGAAAGTGAGAACTCGGGTGGTTGCTAACCCGAACTGGCCACCATGTCCCGTAAAATTAATGATCAACAGCCCCTGGTTCATTTGGTTGTCAATTGCAGTATTTACATCAGGGTAACGTGGGCCACCCGGAGTTTGAATCATTTGGTAGGCATCAAGGTAAATCTTATTCACATTTAAATTGGGGTATTTTACACCTACAATCGAATCGGCTATTTTTTGTGCTTCATCTACGTGTTCATCCTGGTCGCCATCATGCGCAATAAAACAAACCGTGTTTCTCCAGTTGCCCATATTGTATTGGGCTTGGGTATTGCAACATGAAGTTGAGGTAATTGCAGGCTCTCCTGAATTTGTTTCGTAGCTTATTATTTTATTTAAAGCAGTCTGAGCTTCTGAAACATTATCCACTGTCAACCGCCCAACTCCTATATTCAAATTATATGTATTGTAATCGTCCATGTTGCCAAAAGCGGTGTCAAGCACTGCATAAAAATCGTCACTTACATAAGATCCAGTGGGATCAAAGGATGTATCGGATTCATACGCCACTACAAAATTAGAATTGCCCGGCATCCTGTTCTTGGGATCGTATGAACCATCGCCATAAAGCAATAAGTATTTCAAACTTGAGGCATAATCGGTCTGACGAGTATAGAACATCCGGCAAAAATCACGTATTGCCATAGGGTCTTGCTGTCCCGAAGAAAACTCATTATAAACCTGTGTGGTAGTGGCTACCTGCACTTTAAGATTATCATGCGATTGGTGAAAAGCCGCTAATTGCATTGCCTGGGAATAAAATACCGGGTTTGTTACAATGATCAGGTCGGCCTGCGAAAAATTATGCAGATTTTGATTGGGTACCATCCCACAACTGGCTGGAGTAAGGTATGTATTTCCGGTAAATGCCATAAACTGACGTAAGGAATCAGACGGAAGCATAAACTGGTATGATTGGCCGGATCCGGTTGTTACTTTTTTCAATGGAAGTGACGATATGCCTTGAGGATTTGTTACATCCCATACCTGGAGCGGGGAATAAGTTGTAATTTTAAACAAGGATACTTTCCCTTTTGCGACTGAGTTAGCATCCCTGAACTCCATTTGGTCATTTGGCATAGAAAGAGGCCTGCGAACATTTGTTTCAACATAA
>OLMA01000063.1_pt1 | contig 21403 bp, 19 predicted proteins | sample 1604671 | NCBI WGS metagenome assembly OLMA01 (sample SAMEA104055725, study PRJEB20765) | soil metagenome | biome: Arctic tundra; feature: Polygonal ground; material: soil | place: USA | collected 2011-09 | depth 0-0.5 m | reverse complement strand
GACCTCCCGTAGTCGTAACAGTTGTGTTCTCACTTGAAACAGCTGCTATGTTATTTCCAACATTATCGGTATAAGCATTAACAATTACTCCGGCTAAATTATTATTAATTGCACTTACATATCCGGCACTTGTTGTATTTGAACTGGAATTAAAAAGTATTGGCATAGGAAGTGAAGAGGTTGGTGCTATTGGAAATAATCCATAAAGATTGCCAGTAGAAGAACTTATTGCACCTACAGGCCAGTAACGTTTAAAAGTACCACCATATGCCAGACTTGCCGCGGCTGATTGAGTAAGTTTAGCACCTGAGCTATTCCCCAATGTTAACGTTAAAGAATTAAGGTTGATGTTAGGCCCGCTCATATCCAATTCATTACTAACAATAATATTGTTTGCCATTTGAATGGTCCCGGTTCCTGTCAGAGTTAGGGTATAAAATGTTTCTCCGCTTGCATCAGTTATTGTTTGTGTAGTAGTTCCATTTAGAGTAACACCATAATTACCGGTTAGGGTACCGGCATCTGTCCAGTTTCCCTGTACACTAATATTGCCGGCAAGTGTAAGCGTTCCGGCAGTTATTGCCAGGTTTCCAAAACTAATGGCTGCGGTAGGAGTTACAGTTGAACTTGCTGTAAAAGTTGTGGTGCTGGCAGCAGTAAAGGTTGCTGTTCCGCTATTTGTAAAGCTACCACCAAAATTAATATTCTCCGTTCCATTCGTAGAAAATGTATTTCCGGTACCAATTATATAAGCAGTTGGAGACGCTTTAAAGTTATAGGTACCTGATGATGTTGAACTAATTGTGCCCGTACCTGCAGCGGACTGGGTAACCAGGCCATTAAATGTTATAGATGCAGAACTATTGGCAATTGTAATAGTTCCGGCCGATTGTGTGACAGCCCCGCTGAAACTCATAGATCCGGTGGAGGCTACTTTAATCGTACCACCTGATTGTGTAACTGTTGATCCGCCACTTAAAGTTCCGGATGAAACAGAAATTGTTCCTTGCTTTTGTGTTATTGAAGTAGTACTGCTAAAAGTTATTGCTCCTGTACTTCCCAAAATACCATCGGTTGAAGTAATAGTAGAATTTAATGTTACTGAGGTTCCGGTAAAGTTTATTGTTCCTCTTGTATTGTTTTCTATTATACCCGTCCCGTCGAGAGTAACTGTATTGGTAAAAGTTGTTTTGGCAGAAGCATTTGTGTTTTCGATTACACCGGCAGATATGGCAACCGGGCCATTATAAGTCATTGAGCCTGTTCCATTCGCTCTGAATAATACTCCTGTTGCCGAAGCTGGTATTGTTAATGTATGAGCCGCTGTATTGAGAATTGCCGAGCCTGTTGTAACAGTTATTTTATATGCACTATTAGAAGTAGGAACAGTAACTGAGGTTCCGATGTTGAGAATTCCTTTGTTAACGGTTACAGTTCCGCCTACTCCCGACTCAAAATCAAGACTGCCCGTAATGGTGAGAGTTACACCAGGAGAAAAAGTAAGGGAGGCAATACCCCCACTACCGGAAACACCCATTTGAACATTGGCACATGTTGAATTAACATCAACAGTTATTTTATTTGCTGCTGCTTTAGGAATAATTGCAATATCTCCTGCTACAGGATGACCCGTGCTTGGGCTCCAGGAAGAATTATTACTCCAATTACCACCTGTTGCAGTATATGTTGTGCCTGCTTTTGCAGTGTAAATGGCAAAAAAACATAGCATTAGCCCATATAACAGGGCTCTGCGTTTGAAATAAATGAAAATTGTAATTTTATTCAAAATTTCCTCCTAAATCGTTTACTGTAATATCTTCTAACTATAAATACGTAAAAAATTCTCTTAAGTTTCAAATTTAAATAATAATAATCTATTTTTTATTAACAGGCTTTATTTCATTGAAATACAGATAGATGTATTGAAATACAGGAGACATAATTTTAAAAAGTACATTGGAAAAGTTGATTTTAATTGCCTGTATACCAACGAAATAGTTTGTCAAATATATCAATCAAAGTCGGAAAACAGGTAACATTTACCGATTTAGGTCGTATAAATAGCAAAAGTATAGGCAAGGATTATGAGAACAAATCATTGGAAATTACGAAACACCATTTTAGCCGTTTTAATAATAACTATTTCGCCGGCTGTGAAGGCTCAAACATGGGATTCTGCAGGTGGAGGTACTGATAAAACTATAAATACACTATACATATTCGGAAGCGGGCTTTATGCAGGTGGTTCTTTTTCTATGGCGGGTGGACAAGCTGCAGGCCGCATAGCCGAATGGAATGGTTCGAATTGGCAAACAGTTGGTTCCGGTATTTCTAACGCTGGCGTATGGTCCTTCGCAAATTATAATTCTACTCTATACGTTGGTGGGCTTTTTAGCCAGGCTGGCGGCATTTCAATTAATAACATAGCGGAATTAGGGCAAACAAATTGGCAGGCATTGGGTTCCGGAACTAATCTCGTGGTTTATGCATTGGTTACTTATAAGGGTAATTTATATGCAGGAGGCGGATTTACCAAAGCCGGAGGTAATGCTGCAGGTTATATAGCAATGTGGAATGGAACCACTTGGTCTACATTAATAAATGGTACAAATGGATATGTGAAATCATTGCAGGTGTGGAATGGTAATTTATATGTTGGTGGCTCCTTTGATAGTGCCGGTGGAATAAGCGCTAAAGGAATCGCAGAATGGAATGGTGCAAAATGGTCGGCGCTAAGTAACGGAGTAAATGGGTTTGTAAGTTCTATGGCTATATATAACAATGCGCTTTATATTGGTGGTAATTTCAGCCAGGCAAGCGGAATTTCAGCTAATAATATTGCAGAATGGGATGGCAAATCCTGGTCTGGCCTTGAATCAGGGACTGATAATAATGTAGCTGCAATGGTTGCATTTGGAGGTTCGTTATATGTTGGCGGGCAATTTGAAAACGCGGGTGGAATAAGTGCTAATCGTATAGCAGTATGGAATGGAAGTAACTGGTCAGCTATAGGTAAAGGGATGAACAACAATGTATTGGCTCTTGCGGTTTATAATTCGTCACTATATGCTGGTGGACAATTTGATAGTGCAGATGGGTACCCTACAAACCACATAGCAATGCTTCAACAGGTACCTACAGAGGTTAAAACAATAAATACAACTACCAGCGCCGTATCTGTTTATCCTAATCCGAATAATGGTAACTTCAATGTATCGATGCCTTTATCGGTACAAAACTCAAAGCAAAATCAATCTTACCTGGAACTATATAACATACTAGGACAGCAGGTATATTCAACTGTACTTAACAATACTATAACTCAAATTTCTCTTTCATCGGGCGAAGGTGCTTCGGGTATCTATATATACCGAATTATGGATGAAAGAGGGAGACTGGTAAGTTGTGGTAAAATGATAATTCGTTAATGAATTAGTTTTTTTCATCTTTGTCGCTTTATAAATAAGGCATGACATTTGATAATTATATTATACGTACTCCTGTAAAAGATGATGCGGAAGCATTATTTGAAATGGTAAACAGGAATAAAGAACGACTGATAGATTATTTCCCAATATCAGTTGGCTCAATGAGCGATAAAAATTCAACAGAGGAATATATTTCAGAAAAGATAAATCAAGTAGAAACAAGAGAGGCCTATACATTTATTATTATGGACAAGAGTGTGTCAAAGCCGATTGGAATGTTATTTATAAAAAGCCTTGATTGGAGAATACCTAAAGCTGAACTTGCTTATTATATTGATAAAGAATATGAAGGGAAAGGAATTATTTCTAAAGCGTTGAATAATGTAATTGAATTCGCATTCAGTGTATTAAAACTCAATAAACTATACCTGCGGGTTGCCCCCGATAATAAGGGGAGCAGGAAGGTGGCTGAAAAAAATAGTTTTAAAATTGAAGGTACTTTACGGAATGATTTTAAAACTTACGAAGGAGCCCTAATAGATCTGCTTTATTATGGCCTTATAAATAATAAAAACTCTACTTTGTAGTTTTAACTACACCCAGTAATACCCAGGTACCCCATCCTTCCGGGTTAGCAGAAAAGAAAAGTGAAAGTTTATGGCTACGCATTATCTGCCTGAATTGTTTTCCGGGGAGCCTGAATGGTTCGCCTTCTCCAAATCCTTCTTTCTGAACGGTAGCTAATATTATACCATTTTCATCTCTGAACTGAAGGCGGCTTTGGCATTTCGGGCAAGGATGCTCTGTATAATAATCTACTGTTATCAAACCATTATCAGCAATGCTATCTATTATATATGTTGTGTTGCCATCTATTTTAAATCCAAGAATTTCTTTCCCATTATATACTACCGACCACGAATCCGTTGTATCGCCTTTAGCAACAAGGTTACCCGCATGTACACCCGTACATATCAATATCAAACAAATAATATAAAAACTCCTCTTCATAGATTATAATGCGAATATATGTGAATTAAGCATTTGATAGCTGATAATACAAACCAGCAGGCTTTAACTTATTACTTTTGCATTGATTAAGAATGAGATGAAACAATTAACCTTTATAATACTTGCGTTATATGTTCTTGTTGGTTGTAAGAGCACCACGGTAGTGCAGCAATCAAACCTGAGTAAAGGATTAATGGCTGTATTAGGAAAGGATAGCAATAAGCCGGTACAAGTTGTAAATCTCCCGGTATTTATACCTGCAAGTGAATTACAAACCCAGCTTTACCAACAATATTTTGCTCCTAATTATGGTAAATACTATCCTTGTCAGGGACAGGCCTGTGACGATTCCTATAAAGACCTATACGTAGAAAATCCATTTATTCATATTAAAGACAGCATGGTAACTATTAAAATGCATTTGGGCGGAATGGCTCATCTCTTAGTCAACATTGACGTTTCTGGAGATATTATACTCACAGCAAAACCCGAGGTACATAATGATACGTTATATTTCAGACATGTAACCATGAAACCCTCTTCGCAAAGTTTAATACTGGCAATAACCACTTCTCTTTTCGGAAAAGTAATTGAAAAGAATATACAGGATAAAGCATGGTATTCATTCAGGCCTAAGCTTGATGAAACCAAAGAAGACTTGCGCAAGAAATTTCCGTTAAAATGGGGAAATATATGTTTGTTGCTCGACCTGAAAAGAATAATTCTGAATGATGTGAAGACTCAGGAAAAACCTGTGGAAGGCATTATAGCTGACTTTGCAGCTCAATTAACGATTGAGAGCGGAGATTTCTGCGGGCAATAAATTAACGTAATCCGGCGTTAAGATCCTTTAGTTTTTCAGAGCCAGGGCAGAGTTCAGCCTGGGTAAACGTATTCAATGGTTTCTCAGTTGTGCCCATTAAATTATGCAGGTCTTTCGATCCTTCATCAATATATAAAAGTCCTGTAAGTATCTCTCCGGTTTTTCTTGCGCGTTGTACAGCATTTATCGCTGAAAGCCTGTCCTGTGGGTCCCATTCTTTTGAAAGCTTATGAAGTTGTATTACAGAGCCATCATGCATCTTAACATCTTTCGATGTGCCTTCAGCATAACTGGTTGTAATAGTTTTCATTTCAGGCACAAAATCCATAGTGGCTGTAGCTTCAACATGCTCGCGAACATAGTCGTATGACTTTGTAGAACCAACATTATTATTGAATGTAACACAAGGAGAGATAACATTTATAAATGCAAACCCATTATGTTTCATTGCAGCTTTAATAAGTGGAACCAATTGTGTTTTATCGCCCGAAAAACTTTGTGCAACAAATGTTGCTCCTAATTCAATTGCAAGGCTTCCAAGGTCAATAGGTTGAAAGTGATTCACAGAACCCGCTTTGTTTTTTGAACCTTCGTCAGCCGTAGCAGAATCCTGGCCTTTGGTCAGTCCGTAACAACCATTGTTCATTACTATGTAAACCATTTTAAGATTTCTTCTAACAACATGGACAAATTGTCCCATTCCAATAGAAGCGCTGTCACCATCACCGGAAACACCAAAATAAATAAGGTCACGGTTAGCAAGATTGGCACCGGTAGCTACTGATGGCATACGCCCATGCACAGAATTAAAGCCATGTGAGTTAACAAGAAAATATGCCGGTGTTTTTGATGAACAACCAATACCCGAAAGCTTAGCCACTTTATGCGGTTCAATATCTAATTCATAACAAGCCTGCACAATACCGGCACTTATAGAATCGTGTCCACAACCTGCGCAGAGGGTAGAAAGTGCACCTTCGTAATGATCGATAGTATAACCTAATTTATTTTTAGGTAGGCCGGGGTGACGGAATTTCGGGCGTATGTATGACATATTAAATTACCTTTTTTAATTTAGATGAAGGAGAAAGTACTGCCATTACCTGGTTTATAATATTATCAGCAGTAATAGGCATTCCGTTATAATTGAGCACTGATATAAGTTTATTCGGATCAGTCCCCATTTCTATTAGCATCAGGCTTTTTAACTGTGCATCGCGATTCTGCTCTACAACAAATACTCTATCGTGTGAATTGATAAATGCTTCAACAGTTTTATTAAAGGGGAATCCTTTTAAACGCATGGCATCCACTGCAATCTTTTTTTCTTTCAGAATATCCATTGCCTCCAATGCAGCATAAGTAGAAGTGCCAAAGAATATAAGTCCTGTGGATGATCCATTCTTTTTCTGATAAACTTCAGGGCCGGGAACCATATCTTTAGCTGTATGCCATTTGGTAATAAGCCTATCCATGTTACGTTGGTATGCATCCCCATCTTCCGTATATACTGCATATTCATCGCGCGAAGTACCACGTGTTACAAAAGCGCCTTTGGTAGGATGTGTACCCGGTAATGTACGGTAAGTAATACCATCACCATCTTTATCTAGGTACCTGCCAAATTTTTCGATATTATCTAATTCCTGTTCATTTAATACCTTTCCCCGTTTATACATACGTTTATCATCCCACTCAAACGGAGGCGAAACGTGATCATTCATTCCAAGGTCAAGATCGGTCATCAACATTATCGGGGTTTGAAGTTGCTCAGCAAGATCAAACGCATCCGCAGTCATATCGAAACACTCCTTCGGAGTACTCGGGAATAGTAACACATGCTTTGTATCACCATGAGAAGCATAAGCAGCTTCCATAATATCCGATTGCTGCGTGCGTGTAGGCATACCGGTTGAAGGGCCTGTGCGCTGTACATCAATAAGTACTGCCGGTATTTCAGCAAAATAGGCAAGGCCTAAAAACTCGTTCATGAGCGATACACCCGGTCCGCTGGTAGCCGTAAACGAACGTGCACCATTCCAGCCAGCACCAATTACCATACCCATTGCAGCAAGCTCATCTTCAGCCTGTACAATTGCATAATTCTTTTTACCTGTAGCAGGGTCCATACGGAATTCACTTGCATAACTATCAAATGCCTCGGCAACAGAAGTGGATGGAGTAATAGGATACCATGCTACAACAGTTGCTCCTGCATATACAGCGCCTAATCCACATGCTGAATTACCATCGATCAATATTGCATCTTTAAGCAGATCACGTCGCTCAACACAAATCTCGAGCGGATATTTGAAATTTGCCTTTACATAATCCATACCCATTTTCAGGGCTTTCATATTCGGCGCTATTAATTTTTCTTTACCCTTAAATTGTTCTGCAAAAAGCTGCTCAAACACGCCAACTTCAATATTTAATAGGGCTGTAAGGGCTCCAACATAAACTATATTCTTGAAAAGCTGGCGTTGGCGGAGATCAGTAAATTCTTTATTACACATTTCCATTAATGGAATGCCCAGGTAGTTTATATCCTCGCGAATGTATTCTGCGTGCAATATTTTAGAACTATCATACAAAAAGTATCCGCCGGGTTTTACGCTGGCTACATCGCCCTTCATACTTTGCGGGTTCACTGCAACAATAAGATCTATGCCTTCCCTTCTTCCCAAATATCCTTTTTCACTTACACGGACTTCATACCATGTAGGCAGGCCTTGTATGTTAGAAGGAAATATATTCTTCGGTGTAACCGGAATACCCATCCTGAAAATGGATTTGGTAAACAGGAAATTGGCGCTGGCAGAGCCTGTACCATTAACGTTCGCAAAACGAACTACGAAATCATTTACTTTACTATTACCAGTTCTTCCTCCCATATTTTACCGGCTTTTGTTACATTATAAAAGAATTGTTGCATATCCCATGCTGAAGTAGGGCAACGTTCCGCGCATAAACCACAATGCAGGCAAACGTCTTCATCCTTTATCATTACGCGCTTGGTTGGCAGTATATCAGATACGTATAAATCTTGTGTTTTATTTTGTGCAGGAGCCTTTAAGCGGTTGCGAAGATCATCTTCTTCGCCATTTGTAGTGAATGTTATGCAGGATGTAGGACAAACGTCAACACAGGCATCACATTCAATGCATTTACTTTCTGAGAAGACTGTCTGAACATCACAGTTCAGGCAACGTTCCGCTTCTTTAAAACCAGTTGCCACATCAAAACCGAGTTCTACTTCTTTCTTTCTATTAGTTAAAGTTACCTTCTTGTCGGCATGGGGCACGACATACCTTACATCATTTACTACACTGCTATCATAAGCCCATTCATGAATACCCATTTTCATACTATGCAGGTTCACCATTGGTGAAGGGCGGTCATTCATCATATCTTTACCTAAACACATTAAGTGCATTGATATAGCAGCCTGGTGGCCATGAGCTACAGCAGTAATTACGTTCTTGGGTCCAAAGGCGGCGTCTCCGCCAAAAAATACCTTTTTATGACTTGATGCAAATGTTCTGTCATTTACTACGGGCATGTTCCATTTATCAAATTCAACGCCGCAATCTTTTTCTATCCATGGGAAACTGTTTTCCTGTCCCACCGCTACCAATACATCGTCTGCCTCTATAAATACTTCTGGCTCCCCGGTTGGCACCAGGCTTCTTTTGCCTTTGTCATCCTTTACTGCCTTTACTTTTTCAAAGGTCATTCCCTTAAGTACGCCGTTTTCAACTACGAATGATGTTGGGACATGATTATCTATTATGGGAATGTCCTCATGTTGGGCATCTTCCTTCTCCCATGGCGATGCTTTCATTTCAGCGAAAGGGCTGCGAACAACTACTTTTACCTGTTCGCCACCAAGTCTGCGTGCGGTACGGCAACAATCCATTGCAGTATTACCACCGCCTAATACAATCACTTTTTTACCAATCTTACTTGTGTGTTCGAACGCCACACTGGCTAACCAATTAATTCCTATAAAAATATGAGCATCGCCTTCTTTACGTCCTTTCAGATCGGGTAGGTCGCGGCCACGTGGTGCACCGGTGCCAACAAAAACAGCATCATAATCTTTAGCCAGTAACTCTTTTAAGCTACCTACGAACTGATTAAAATGCTGATGAATGCCAAGATCGAGGATATAATTTACTTCTTCATTAAGTACGGTTTCAGGTAAACGAAAAGAAGGTATTTGGGTACGCATAAATCCTCCACCTGCTTTCTGTTCGTCATATAAGTGAATCTCATATCCCAATGGAGCAAGGTCACGTGCAACGGTAAGCGATGCAGGGCCAGCGCCTATTAAAGCTATTTTTTTACCATTTGATTTAAACGGCCCTTTAGGCATAAAGCCAGTTACATCGCCTTTGTTATCAGCAGCCACACGTTTAAGGCGGCAAATAGCCACTGGTTCTTTCTCCACACGGCCACGGCGACAGGCAGGCTCACAAGGGCGATCACAGGTACGGCCAAGCACTCCCGGAAACACATTGGAATCCCAGTTTACCATATAGGCTTCGTCATATTTCTGTTCCGCAATAAGCCTGATGTATTCGGGTACCGGGGTATGCGCAGGACAAGCGTACTGACAATCGACCACTTTATGGAAGTATTCCGGATCTTTAAGGTCTGTTGGTTTCAAGCGTGTAGTCTGTATTAAAAGGATTGATATACCCTGAAAATTAATCTTAGCAAATGTAGCAATTTCAGAATACCTTTAATAATCAGGTCGCAATAATTTGTTCACTACCACATTTATGTTGGGATATAAATAAAAAGAGCCGGATACTATCCGACTCTTTCTGTATTTAGGCCCATCAAGACCGCAGAAATTATTATTGCTTTTTTGTTTCTACCTTGGTATCTGTTTTGGTATCAACAACTTTCTTATCACCATCTTTACTGTTCTTTACCTTAACAGTCTTTTTAGTGGTTTTTGTTGTGGTGGTACCATTTTTTGTATCAGTTGAAGTACTTGTTGTGGTTTTTGTTTGTGCAACTGTAGTGGTAGTAAGACCAAAGGTAATAACAGCCACAGCAATTGCAGAGATAGCTAATTTTTTGAGTTTCATCTTAAATTATTTTAATGATTTGTAACGCAAAAATGCTGGTATTCAGTAATTCAGTCATTACATAATTTCCACAAAGACTTATATAATTTACATTTTAGTTGTTCTCTTCGCCTGTTAGCAGGTCTTTTTCAGAAAAGATTGAACCTAAAAGATCTTTAAACTGAACACTTCTGTCTAAACTGGTTTTGCCAATTAAAGAATGTTCAGATAATGCGAACAATACAAATTCCATCATTAATGTCTTCTCTGTTTCATTTAACTTAGGAACAAATGATTCTACCAAGTCTGATAAGCCGGTAATATTTTTTAAGGTTTTACCATAGTCTTTATCCTTAGCTAAAAACAGGCAGTCGACAGTGTTGCCTTCTCCAAACCATGCAATTACTGGCTGATAAGGGCTTATATCTTTTTTCTTTTTTAGTTTATTCGGATCAGGAAACCATTGAAGAAATTGAGTCCTAATGGCTTTGCCTAAAAGGTTTTGAGCCACTATGGCTGCGCCTTCCTGTTCTCCTTCATAAACCAATTCTATTTTACCGTTTACTGCAGGAATAACACCAAAAAGATCAACAATTCTTGCGTTTGTTTTTTCTTCGCTGTTCAGCAACATTCTTCGTTCTGCGGTGCTTACCAGGTTTTCGTAGGCCGATATTGTAAGCCTGGCCGATACACCACTTTTAGAATCTACAAATTCATTTTCACGTGCTTCAAATGCAATCCGTTCAATTAATGTAGCAATAAGATGACCTACTTGAATCTGTTCCTTTTGGCTCTTTGTCAATTTGGCTTCCTGTGCTGTTATTTGTTTTGAAAGTGCAATACTTTTCGGGTAGTGTGTAAGTATCTGGCTGCCTATGCGATCTTTTAACGGAGTAACAATGCTTCCACGATTAGTATAATCTTCCGGATTAGCAGTAAAGACAAACTGGATATCTAAATTAAGACGGAGTTTAAATCCTCGTATCTGTATATCACCTTCCTGCAAAATATTAAACAATGCAACCTGTATACGCGCTTGTAAGTCTGGTAGCTCATTAATAACAAATATGCAGCGATTGCTACGTGGAATTATTCCATAATGTATTACCCGTTCATCGGCATAACTTAAACGTAAGTTGGCAGCTTTAATAGGGTCAACGTCTCCTATCAAATCGGCCATTGAAACATCGGGAGTTGCCAATTTTTCAACATACCTTTCTGAACGATGCAGCCAGGTAATGGGGGTTTTATCTTTCAGTTCTTCTATTTTACTTTTGGCATACCCTGAAACCGGATTCAACGGATCGTCATTCAATTCGCTTCCTTCTACAATAGGAGTATACTCATCCAGCAGATCTGTTAGCTGCCGTGCAATTCTTGTTTTTGCCTGTCCGCGCAAGCCAAGCAGGTTAATGTTATGGCGCGATAGAATAGCTCTTTCAAGTTCAGGTATAACAGTATCCTCAAAGCCTATAATACCTTTAAATACGTTTTCCTTCTTCTTTATTTTATCGATGAGGTTATCGCGTAACTCATCCTTAATGCCTTTTGATTTATAACCCGATTTCTTTAATTCTCCTAATGTTTTACAAGTATTCATATATGTTTATTTAAAACTGCGTTTTTTATTCCTTTCAAAATCTTCGAAAATAAAATCGCCAAGGTCCTGCAATGATGTATAGAAAGCTTTGCCGTTGTTGGCTTCGGTAAAGTCGTGTACGAATTCCTGTAAATATGGGTCATTGGCTACCATAAAAGTGGTAATAGGTATTCTTAACCTGCGGCAACTTTGGGCAAGTGTTAAACACTTATTTATAATTTTCCGGTCTAAGCCAAAACTGTTTTTATAATACTGTCCATGTTCCTTGAGGCAAGTAGGTTTGCCATCGGTTATCATAAATATCTGCTTGTTCGCATTCTTTCTTCTGTGTAACAGATCCATTGCTAACTCAATCCCGGCAACCGTATTGGTGTGATAGGGGCCAACCTGTAAGTAGGGTAGGTCTTTAACCTTTATTTCCCAGGCATCATCCCCAAAAACTATTATATCAAGTGTGTCTTTCGGGTACTTGCGTTTAATAAGTTCTGCCAGGGCCATTGCCACATTCTTAGCCGGAGTAATTCTATCCTCTCCATACAGTATCATAGAGTGAGAAATATCGATCATCAATACGGTAGATGTTTGTGTTTTATGTTCTTTCTCGTTTACTTCAAGGTCGTTTTCTGTAATGCGGAAATTTGCGATGCCATTGTTTATCTGGGCATTTTTCATCGATTCCAACATCGATATCTGGTCGAGCGTATCGCCAAACTGAAAGGGCCTTGAATCACTGCTTATTTCATCTCCGTTACCGGTATACTTTGTAGTATGGTTGCCTGATGATCCTTTTTTTAGTTTGCCAAATATCCTTTCAAGCGCCTGTTGCCGTATAGCTTGTTCTGTTTTCGGAGTAATTGCAATATTGCCTGAACCTGGTTTATCATCGCGTATATAGCCCTTGTCCTTTAAGTCCTGAATGAAATCTCCTATACCATAATCGGGAGTTGTTAGCTTATATTCCTTGTCGAGTTCAGTAAGCCAGCTAATGGCTTCATTAAAGTCTCCACTGGTATATGTTATGAGCTGCTTGAAAATAGTCAACAACTTATCAAATGGGCTTTGATCAGGTTTATTATAGTTAGAGAATCGGTAACCCAGCATAACAAATTGTAAAGTGTGAATTTAAGGATTAAATCCTATTACTAATAAAGACGTAGGTACCCTTAAGGATACCTTAAAATATGATAAAAGCACCTTTATTTATAAAGGTGCTTTTACATTTATAGCTCGAACTGAGTAGTTATTAAGATACATACAGGATCAACAGCTACCAGCAAAACTGCTACTTCACCATTAACGGTCGCCGGTAATCTTACCGTAAATAGCAATACAACTTTAACTATTGCAGCGGATTGACGAGGAAGTCAATAAAATATACAGGGAAGCCAAAACGTATGGAACTGCCATAACAAATGAATATTTCAAGGAGAAGCTTGATAAAATTATATATCCAGCAGGGAAGGTATCAAAGGATTTATTTGACCATTTTAATGAATATATGGAGGCTCAGAGTATAGTTAATACTCCTGGAACAGTGAAAAAATATAAAACTGTTCTGAATCATCTTAAACAATTTCAAGCCAAAAAGCATTATTCCGTAACATTTGATAAGATAGATGCTCGTTTTAATGAGTTAATAAGAGCATTTTATATCATCTACGATTCAACTCAAAGAATAGGCATTCATATACATCGTCACTGTTTTATTCTACCAGAGATTACGGAGCAAAGATTTACCATAAGGGTTCTGAATATCGCGCACCTAAAGGTGAAATGAGTAGGCATAAAGAAGCAAACAGGTTGATTAAGGGCAATCATGATAATTTTTTATCTGGGCCAAAAAGAAATCTATTGTATGATACTGAAAAGATTGCCGCCCACGCTGATAAGATACTGAGATATGAAATTACATTCCGGAATTCATACTTATCAAAAATATTCTGGACTAAGGTATTCCGGTTTAATGTGGAAAAATGGCAAACAAGAATGGAAATTTGGAGAGAGTGCCGTAAAGTATACATGGCTAGTATGGATAAGCATAACATTAAAAAGGAATTAAGAGAATTTTGGCTATCAGTATATCTGGGACGTGTAAATGCATCAGATGATGAAGTTCAAAATTGGATTTCTCATTACAGGCAAAACTTTAAACATATAGACATTAGCATTGGACTTACCAAGTCACAAAAGGAGTTTTATAAGTGGTGGAGCAAACAGAGGGACAAAAGGGTTGCCTTTAACTTGGAGGTGTCTGAAAGAGTTGCGAATATAAATACCGGCAGATCACAGGCAGATTATATGGGTGGCGGAATAGAAAAAGGGTTACCCAATGAAGCCTGGTTCTCTCCTAAGTTACTGAAAGAGTGTTTTCGTATTTTCAATAAATTCAGAGAGGAGTTTAAAATTGAAAAACGAACAACATTAAATGATGCGTTTGTTCGTGCTGCAAAATATGATCATGATGTTGAGGAGCATAATAAACAGGAAATAGTAAAAAATGGCTTTTTGAATAGAAAACAAAAACTGCAAATGGGTAAGTATAAGGCCCAGTTATTACTACTCCAACAGTATACTCCTGAGCAACTTGTTGAAAAAGGTATTATGTCAAGGTGGACTGTAGAAAGATGGAAGAAGAAATCGGAATTGATAGATTTAAATTTTAAAATGGGTTCTATTGAAAATTTATGGAACTGCTGGGGTTTTGAGGAATACCATTCAGCATTACAAAGAGATAACTTAAACAAGTACCTATTTAATTATGTATTTATGTAATAGGCGCTTTATGGCGACGATTATATTAAGGGCGATGGATTCCATCGCCCTTTTCCTTTTACGCTCTTGCAAGGCCTTTGGAATGGCAAGAGAATCGAACTATTAGTTTGCATATCTATTACTATTTCGCATTAAGAAAAATGATACTCTTTTTTGCTTGCTTATTGTAATCAATTCACTGGTTGGGTCAAGTCTATTAACAAGACCCCACTAGTAGCAAGTTGCACCAACTTATGCTATTAATTACTACTGTAAACCAGTTAATTAACCTCTTATGGCACCCAATCCTAAAAAGTATGCCTTTTTAGGATTGTTCGTCAGCTATGATTGCTACAATATTTACTTTTTAAAGTCCTCCTTATGCCCGAACATTATTTTAAAGTCGGCTTTAAAATCCTTGTCGGTTTCCAACTCATTTATATTGATAGAATAGTTAGGTTATCTCCCTGTTCTGATGAACTCAAGTGTTCTTTGCATAATAGGGTCTATGCCTTGTAATTTCGTTTGAACTGTATAATCTACTCTTATATCAGACACAATTCCAATTCGTTGCGTTTGCCTTCCATCTGCATAATACCAGCCCAAGCCAGTAAACCAGACGGAATAATTCCCTGGAAAAATAACAGTAGATACATCGCCGTCTGCGCCTGATGTTTGGGTTCCTATAATAGTTGCATTTGGAGCATAACTTAATGACATTGCTTCATTCTCGGCTGCACTCATTGTAGAATGATCTACTAGTATAATGACCTTGCCTTTATAGTAATTCTTTCTATTGCTGCCCAGTTTTAAATAAGGGTTATCGCGATAGTATTTAAGGTATCCAGGATAATTATAATCAGGTTGAGAATACATAACCACACTTTTTCTTCCCGAGAATAATTTTTCCGCCAGTTTGGGTAATATCCAATATTGCGGATAATTTCTAATATCTATAACTAGATAATCAACGTTTTTCATATGCCTAAAAAAGAAATTTAATTTCTTATTTGTCACGTTGGTTAAATTAAGATATCCATATTTTTTGCCAGAAATTGTATCAGTTCGTATGTAACATAAATCAAAGCGTACTGGAGTTTGGTTTTTCCAGAACGCCCGAAGCTCTTTTACAGAGTAGTTCTTCACCTTTGTCTTGATTTCCTTTTTTTCTCTGATAATAACCAGCGTGGAAGAATCCTTGTTTGATATTGTCATATATGAACTTTTTCCATAAGCATACTCTGCACGGCCTTCATTTGACGCTGACTCATGTTCTTTCACATCTTGCCATATTTCTTTTATTGATTTTCCATTTATACTTATAATCGCATCGCCTTTCTGATAATTAAATAAAGTTGCTATCGAGTCGTTAGCAACCTGTATTATCGTTAAGGTATCATGATGATAAAATGTACTAATGGGGAGGGGAACGTATGTTGAATCTTTATACGGAGCAGTAAGGAAGCCTGCATGACTATCATCGGTTCTTGCATTTATCCATTGCATAGCATGATAGTAGTCATCCCTATTCGAAGCACTTACAAAAATCGGAATAGCTTTTTCAAGCGAAATATCCCAATTACTATCCATTAGATATTTATCGGGGAAATAGTAGTCTATAATATTCCAATACCTTGCCAAAGCCAGAAAGCGATATGCTTCATTGGGGTAAATCATTTCAGGGTATATACTTTCATTCAATTTAGTATCACCTATAAAGTTGGTCCCGATATATTTATTTTTAAATGATACATGATTCCTTTTTACACTTTTCAGGTATTCGCAAATGCCAGAACTTAGGGTTGCGGTATCTTCCATCCACCTAAAATCTGCATTTATTGAGGCAGAATCTGAAGGTATAAAAGGATGTTCTATAGTAGCAATTCCTCCAAGTTTTTGAGAAATTGATAATAAAATATTTCTAAATTCTTCCTTTGTTTTAGCTGTTTTTACTTTAGTGTAATCATTAACTAAAACACTGTCCCAATCAATGTTGTATTTAGATATAGCAGGGTGGTAATATTTTAAAAAGCCCCAATATTTGCAAAATACGGCAAGGTTTTTCACTTGGAAATCAGTTTGACAATAGGAAGTATATCCCAAGGAGAATAAGACTAAAAATAAAATATATTTTTTCAATTTAATCTGTTTTATAAAGTTATAATGCAAATATGATAGAAAAGATACATTTATTGTAACCACAATGTTATAGCTAACGCTACCGTCAATACTACTATAAATGTAATAAAGCATTTACTAAACAAATGTAAAGAAAAAAGCCCCGCATTTCGACAGGGCCTTTTTAATTAAGCTTTAATGAAACTTAATGCAGCAGCACGTTTAGCAGTTTTGGTAAGTTTTGTAAGGCTATCGTACTTTATTTCAAGCTTATTCAAGGTGTCAAAGGTTTGCACTAATCGGGTAATTCTTTCAGGGTTGGCAATGCAGTTCTTACTTGCATTCTTTATTACTTCAATGGTGTCCATAATAGTTATAAATGGAATTACGGAACCCTTGTGGTACGGATAGAAAAGCTTTCCCTGCCAGGCTGCAAATGTTATCCAGTAGAAAACATCTCTTTCTATCTCATTCTCTGCAATGAACTTGAAGCTGTTGCAGAATGGCTTGGGGAAAGGTTTTCCGCTATTCAACCCTTTGTTAAGGATGAAAAAGCTGTTTCGCTCAATTGCAGTAGAGCTACTGTAGGTTTTTAATGTGAACTGTTTCATGTTTTTTGGATTTATGCAGTCAGCTTATTTGCAGTACTGCGGTTATCCGCAAACAGAAATGGCAGGGCGGTTCTGTCACCGGATTTCATGGCTGTTATCGGGGAAACCGGATTGTGGAATAAATTTATGCCGGGAAAATCCATTGTTACCCCCTGTATTTGGGCGGATTTACAATATTCTATGAAATGAAGAGGGGAATGGTACTGAAAGATCCATTAGATGATGAATGAGTAGTATATTTTAAATACGTTCCGTCGCTGAAGTATTTGCCGGATCAGGCAATTATTGCAATAGAAAAGCAGTCGAATATTGCCTGTGCCGGTTCAGCAAAGGAATAACAATGGAGGAACTGGAATAATTTTATGCCGCAAAAGCGGGTTGACAGGTTCGGTTGTTTGCCCAGCCTTTAACTTTGTGGAGAATCGGAGTAGTGGTTAGTTCTAAGCATTAATTTAGCTGTATAGCCTTCCCGTCATCCGTAAGGATAGTATCTCCATTATTTGTCACCAAAGTTGGATGCTGAAAAGATTTATCAAAATCATTGCTAAAACCACTCATAGCCTTCTTAATGGACTTACTTTTAATTATCAAATTCGTTAAACTATCTAATTGATTTTTATAATATATAATTAATTCATCTTTGGTTTTAATCCGCGAAACAATAAGGGATTCCTTTATTTTAAAAGTTTCCGCGAATTTAATTTCATAGGATTTATATGTTTTTACACTGTCTTTTGTTTTTTTGAAACATATATTAATACTATCCAATCTTTTACTAAGTTGTGTATCCTTTTGCTCTAACTTATTAACCTTAAGATATTCCGAAAGATTCGTAAAAAAAGCGGTTCCTAGAATAATTAGAAGTCCGCAAAGAGATAAAATGAATTGAATCCACCAGCGCTTTAGGCCTTTAATTTCATGCCTTAATTTTTCCTTTTCTAATTCTTCCTTAGAGACTTGATTGTTTTTCATATTTCAAGATTTCCTTAATACTAATTACCAATTTTTGTTGATTCTATCCAATTACTAAGATTATCCTTAGCATTATCAGTAACCCAATCGTAGGTTCTGAATCCAAGCTGGCTAAATTTATATGTCTGACCGCATTCATTTCTTTCACCTTTACTACCTAAACCAAAATATAAAGTATTTGAAAGTCGATTATTATCAACGGGTAATAGTTTGAATTCTTGCCACTTGCCATTAACTAACTCTTCAAAATAGATTTTCTTGCCATTTGAGTCTACTTTAACTCTGATATATTCAAAAGGGTTTGGACCTTTTGCATCAATTGTACTTGTATTTGCACTTCTAATCCGATTGATTGTAATACCAAAAATGCCTTTACCTAAAGTGAAACTCTTTACGAGTTCATATTTTACCCATTTTCTTTTGTATGTTTCAGATCCAATGAGGACAGCAGTAACTGAACTCCCACTTAAGCCTGAATCAATAAGTTTTATTAACGCTGCCTCACCTTTTGTCTTAGTTTTTTCCCACATTGAATTATCAAAAAAATGACTATCCCCCTTCTTAATAGCTTGAGAATTTCGAACAACATTCACTCGGAAATCTTTAACGTTTTCGTAATCAAAACTGAAAAATAATCTTCTTGCCATATTATGATAATTACCTTTGTTTAGTGATATTATAATTATTTATATCCCTGCTTTTATCATAAGCATTTTCAATATATATTTCTGGGTTAGCAAGAAATAATTCCTCATCGATTAGTGATATATATGAACCTATAAGTGTATTTTTTAATATTATCACACACATTTTTTTTGGTAGTATGATATAATTCGCTTCCTGCTTCATGGTATTTCCAATAGGCATCATTTTGTTTTACATTAAACTGTAATTTAAAGCCTCTATACATTAATATAATTATTGATTATAAGCACTTATTGATAGTCAACAAATGTGCCAATCAAATTAATATGCCAAAATCATTATTGATTAAACTGCCATAAGACAATATGGCATTAATTGTGTCCCCTATGGTGTCCCCTAAAAATAAAAAGAGCCTGCTATCTATTGATATGCAGGCATTTATCTTTTTATTCTGTGGTCCCGAAGGGGTTCGAACCCCTAACCTTCTGATCCGTAGTCAGATGCTCTATCCAGTTGAGCTACGGAACCATCATTATTTTATAGCGCCTTCCTTGCCCAAAAGCTTTCTCATAGTACCAATTTGTCCTACGTGATATGCTTCATGAAAACCAAGAAAAGCTAATTTTTCTTTTACTTGTTCACCTGTTACCTTAGCCACACCTTCCATTACTTTTACCTGCGATTCGTCAAACATCTTAACCAATGTTTCCAAATCCTCAGCTCCGCTTGTATCTGTCATTCGTTTACTTCCCCTTTCGTACATAGCCTTTATCTTCTCGTTACCAATAGCAGGTATGCCAATTAAACTATGTACACCATTACGGCAGATTACTAAGTGGCCAACCAGCCAATTCAAGGTATTGCAATTATCAATTTGTGTCAAGCTTTCAGCATTTGTTATGCCCCGAAGGTTTGTTTTTAAAACCCTGTCAACTGAAGAAAATAATTTCACTAACTCTACCGACATTACGCTTCAATTGATGCTGTTAATCCTCTTTCGCAAAGCGCCTCGAACAATGGCCTTAATTCCTTTGCTGTTCCTCTTTTTATATCGCAGTGCCCCTTATAGTGAACCAGTAATGTGCATTGTTCCGCCTGTTCTAAGGTGTGCCCGCATAACTCTCTTAAGGTTTCAATTACGTGTTCAAACGTATTGAAATCGTCGTTATGCAGCATAAGCACATATTTGCTGCTTTTGCTGGTCTTTCTTATCGTTTCTTCTTCTGTCTTAGTATTAGCCATATATAAAATCGGGCTGCAAATATAATAATTTGTACTGTGTAGCTTATTTATTTATAATAGACTGTGCTTCTTTCAATGAAATCTTCTTTCCGTTACGGTAGGCTACTACAAAACAGCCCGGGAATCCATCCTCTACCAATTCATCTTTAAGCATGTTAGATGAAGCATAGTTGGCATAGTTACCAACCGTATAAATAATAACTCCGTTCACTTCTTTATGTGTAGCTATTCCCTGGCTTGAAATTTTCAGCAGGCTGTTTGTTACATTAACCGGTACCTGGCCGGAATATGCGCCAACCTGTACACAGAAAACTATACCACCACCTGCAGTGTCTGCAATGTTTGAAGTATTAGGTGTAGCATTATTTAATTTGTTAGAACCTTTAACCGGCACAATATCGAGTCGTGGGTTAGTAGATATAGCCGCAGAGCCTTTACTTATCATTTGGGCCGCATTAGCGATACTGATACGTTCACCATTATAATAAGCTACTACAAAAGCGTCTTTAATAGGGGTCTTGCCTACAATGGCATCCTTAGCGGTAGTGGCATTAGCTATGTTGCTATATATACCACAGTTATATCGTATATATCCGTTAGAAGCATTATATGAGAATAATGGACTTAAGTTATATAGCTTTTCAGATGATACATTGGTTTTGAAAGCGCCTACCTGAACGGTATAGAATATTCCTTTTACTTCTTTTACATTGGTTGAAACAACCTGGGTAGCAGGAGTACTTGTTTCAGGTTGGGTAGTATTAGCCGGGGTTATTTGAGGCTGAGTATTTGTGTTTGCCGGTACAGTTGTATTTGCAGCCACAGTTGTATTTGCCGGAGGGGCACCGCCGCTTTGTAATGCTGCTGCTTCTCTTATACTTATGCGCTTACCGTTATAAAAGGCAACAATAAAGGCGTCTCTGTATCCTATATTATGAACCTGTGTTTGCGCGCCTTTAGCTTTATTGAATTCTTTAAATATTCCTGCGGTGTATCTTGTAAGGCCGGTTCCGGTAGTCTCACCCGTAATAGGCTCAAGTCCCCTGAAAGCGTTTTGGCGGATAGGTTTACTAAATGCCCCTATCTGGACTTTAAATATTAAACCCTGTGGCAATGGCGGG
>OLMA01000460.1_pt1 | contig 22200 bp, 19 predicted proteins | sample 1604671 | NCBI WGS metagenome assembly OLMA01 (sample SAMEA104055725, study PRJEB20765) | soil metagenome | biome: Arctic tundra; feature: Polygonal ground; material: soil | place: USA | collected 2011-09 | depth 0-0.5 m | reverse complement strand
TTAAGGTTATTAAAGTTATTGTTTTCACTCTAACCTCTTCCTATCTTTGACAGTCCACTTTGGTTTAAAGATTTACAGTGACCTCAACTATTTTGGAGTTTGTAATAAACTTTTGTGTAATAGTATATTTCTGTTCCTGCCAATCGCTCCAAACTATAAATGGATTATATTTACTTTTTTGATGTTGAACTGCATAAATAGTGGATGCTTTAATCGCTTCGGTTAATACTGCTACAAAATCATCTTTGACCTTTTTAGAATCTTTAACTTTCTTGGAATAATTATATTCTATCGGGAAACGGAGATGCCTTAAATCAAAAGCTAAATCATTAGGGTAATCTTTAAGCGAACCACCGGAATTATTAAATACTCCAATAAGTTTGTGCTCACCAAGAGCATTATATGCAATACCATGCTCACTAATAACGCAATTATTCTGGATGTATCTGTAATTTGCACCAAAACGATTAATGAACCTAACTAGCCAACGTGGCAATGGGTTTGCAACGGATAGATCAGCAATAAATATATCTGCATAAGGAATCCTTTTATCCATTATAGTTGAAGCAACCTGTGGCGAGCCTGGAACCTTACTTATACTTTCTTGTACATCAAACTTAATATTTTTATAGTCAGGCTTCTTATTTAGTTGGACAACTGCCTTTTCTATACAATCTTTTATAAAATAGTGATTATATTTTTGATCGGTAGATGATTGCCAAGAATAAAATATTGTTAATTCCATGTTTAGGAGTAGATTAAGCCGTTAAATTAATAATTTTATTAAACATTTACTTCAAATACAGTATATAAAATGAATCAAGAATTAGATGAAATCGAGGACATATTAAAAAATGGACTAATCACAGATGTCTTTGATGCCGTGAGGTTTTATACTGTCTTCAATATACTTACTGAAAATTCAGGTAAATTGAATGAATCCGAGAAGAATTATCGAAATTTCTTTTCTATGACACAAAGATTGACTCAAAATGCAGCCATTCTTTCTTTGTCAAGAGTATTTGATAAACCTTATAGCCGTAAAACGAGGTGTATTGCCTATTTATTGAATAGATTAAAAGAGCTATCAACAAAACTGCCTGAAATTGAAGAAAAGAATCGGACGATAAGAACACTTGAACAGTATAACTTACCTCAAAAATATAAAGATGCCGTTCGCGATAGTAATACTTCGAAATTTCCTGTAGAAATAGCAGAATATTATGAAATAAAATGTTTGAGTAATCAAAGCCTCAAGGATTTTAGAGACAAATTCATAGCACATAATGATATTGAAGGAAGGATTACACTTAAATGGGAGAAATTTGAAGAGTTGATAAATCTTTCTAAAGAAATAATTGAAATTATTGGAGTCTCCTATTTTGGGAGTAATTATGCGGGAGCAATATCTAGAGATGCAGAATTGAATGGGTTGAGCATTAAAATAATATTAAATGACCTAGGTGTAAAATAATATATTCCGTATTTTTAAAACCTTACTATTTGCATAATAATGAATACCATTAAAAAAATACAATCAAACCTTCAAAGGCTTTGTCAATCATATAATGGAGATCACCTGTCGGATGGATTAAAGCCTACTAATTTCAACTATTATAGAGTAAATTTACTTACATTACAAAATATTATTCAACGACAAAACCCCGAAATTATTTTTATTTGTTATCGATTTGGTGCAAATAATACTTTATCTTTATTTAACGAGCTACTTGAAAGTTTAAGTATTCCAAAACGCGGTAAAAATATTTTGCAGCAAGCTGATGCACAATATATTGTAGTCTATTTAGAAGACTTATCAATATTTGAGGTAGATCCACCTTCCCATAATAACTGATATTTTCTAACTATCAATTTAATAGCCTTACATTTATCTTTATCAGATAGGACAGAAACCGACAAGATGTTACGTGTTTCTATTATCATATCTACAAAATTTCTATTCATAACATAGGCTTTTTTGAGTTTTCTTTCCATTTCTAGTGCCTTTTGTTTCATAATGCATTAGCAGATTGGAATTAAGCTCTTTAACCCATATATTCTCTTAAACTTCGATAACAAATGGTTCGATAACCGTCCCACCGGGGTCACACAAATTGAATAAGGCTGCTCAAAAGGCGGCCTTTATTTAATTTTGGAAATCATCAAAAAATAGTAAAGACTGTTTAATAATGCGCAATAAAACTTCCGGCCATCCAATTCTATTGATCCGTATTACTGTCGGCTTAATTTTTATATCAGAAGGTATACAGAAGTATATATTGCCCGATACTATTGGCAAGGGAAGATTTACACAAATAGGATTTAGTCACCCTGCTTTCTGGGCATATTTTACAGGTAGTTTTGAGATTGTATGCGGCTTATTTATTTTGTTGGGATTTTCAACAAGATTGGCGGCCATTCCTCTTTTTATTATAATGCTGACGGCCTTTGTAACTACTAAGTGGCCTATTCTTATTGGTAAGGGGTTCTGGGCTTTTGCCCATGAATATCGTACTGATTTTGCCATGACCATGTTACTGATATTCCTCTTTTGCTGTGATAATGGTAATTTTCCATTTGGCTCAAGAAAGTCAAATGAAAAAGGAACCTGAACCTTATTCAATATCAGCAATAAACCTTGAATAATATCGTTAGAATAGGTATATTTGAAACACTTTAAACCTCCAATCATGAAAAATATAAGCCGTTATTTGATCGTCTCAGTTTTACTTATCTCTCTTGCTTCGGTTCTATTTTTCAGTTGCTCAAAGGCAAGGGTTGATAAGACAGCGCTTAATTCGTATAGCCCCGTAAGTTCTTACTTAAACAGTAAACGCCAGGCCACACAAACATTTATCATTGACAGCAATGGCACATGCCCAATAATAGGAAACCAGGGAACTGAAATATGGGGTTCAAGACAGTGTTTAATGATGCCCAATGGCGATACTATTACCTTTCCGTTCACTATAACGTTGGTAGAATTATATACAGCCAAAGACATGATATATTACGAAATGCCAACCGTTTCGGCTGGTACTATATTAGAAACTTCAGGCGAAATACAGTTACTGGCATTTAAAGGCACAACTCAACTGTTGCTTAAACCAAGCCCATGCGATTTTGAGATACAAATGCCATGTGCTTCTCCATTAAGTGGCATGGATGCGTACTATGGAATTACCACCAACAACCACCCCGATTGGACCAATAACCCTGTAACAGCATTCACAGCCAACACATCGAGCTACACGGCATACATCAGAACTTTGGGTTGGATAAATTGCGGGCAATTAGCAGGCAGTACATCTAACTCTACCATAACATTTACCTCTACCACCGACGACCTCACCAATGTGGGAATATTCGTTTACATGCCAGCTACCAAAACAGTAATGCAGGCATATGGTACTATGACAACAGCTATACCTAATGGTACTGCAATAAAAATTGTGGCTATTGGTGTTAACTCCAGCGGAAGCCTGTTTAGTTTTTACCAAACCCAAACTGTAAGTTCAAACAACAATGTTGATATTACTTTAAGCTCAACTACCGACGCTACACTCACTGCACTACTTACCGGCCTATAATATTTTGATGAGAGGGGCAAAACTTTTTCTTATTCCTGTATTTATTTTGTGTCTTTCCTTTCCGGGAAGATCGCAAAACATTGGTATTGGCGGTGATGTAATGTATAACTTTCAAACAAGTGGTTTCGGCGCCGGCTTACGTGGTACTTTCTTCCTGAACAATCAATTTAGCTTAAGCCCTGAATTTTCATATTACCCTGGCTTTAATAAAGTAGAGGAATATATTTTAGGTGCCGCCCTCGAATACAAATTCATAAGGGCTCAGAATTTTAGCTTTTATGCCATTGGCCACGCAGGTTACGATTCGTGGCTTAATTATGAAAACTCGCCAATGATAAATGCACACGAAGCTAACTGGGATTTAGAGGGCGGTATTGGTGTCACAGGCAACAAATGCCTGCGCCCCTTTATGGAATACAGGTATAATATCCGTTTCCAGGAAACACATTTACGAATAGGCCTCTTATATATTTTAGGCTGCCATGGCGGTGGCGGAAACTCAGGAGGCAGAAAAGAACCCGGCACCGCTTGCCCTACTTTTTAAATTCCTTAGCGTTGTATTATCAGTTTCCCTTCTGATATCAAACTATCTCCCGATTCGGTCATTAGCCTGTAAAAATACATACCGGGTTTTACATCTATTATTACCTCGTTCGCGCCTGCATGAATACTAGTATTATAAACTTGTTGACCTAATAGATTGTAAACTTCAAGATTCGTAATTCGCAATTCGTAATTCGCAATTTGAATAATAAACGTTCCTTTATTCGGATTAGGATAAACTTTCACATCACTGTTTGAGGTTACATTCTGTATACCAGTTGTAGTATTGCTTGTAATATTTATGTTATCTATATAAACAATATTTCCCCAACCAGATCTATTCTCAAATGAGAACATAACATTCGATTGCCCGTTTACTACTGAAAGATCAATAGAGTCTGTTCTCCATGCTCCTGTATTGGGCGGAACAAAACAACCATGTCCGTGACTGCCTGCTGTATCTATACCTGCGCCTGTAGTACCACCGGTAGTGCAAAGCGTCATGCCACCTTTGGAATAAATAGTGTTCCATGTATTGCCGCAATCGGTAGAATAATATACCACAAGGGTATCGCTATAGGTAGGCACCTTACTTGGTTCGTATGCAACGTTGAACCATATTTTCGATTTTGTAGCACTACTGAAATTATAATCGGGTGTATACACTTGTTGCCTTTCTCCGGTAATATTCACTGTTTGTCCGCAGTTTGCAGGAAAGTACATACTCTGTGTGCTGTTGTATCCAATTGTTTTAGCTAATTCCCATACACTATCATAAGGGTTAGGTACATTCAGATACCATCCTGCTGGCGGAAAGGTTGATGACTGGAAATCTTCAACCAGTGGTAACGTTCCCGTTGTAGCTACATTAATATAACTGATATACGTAACTGAATCTTTTCCCACCGAAGATGTTACAACCTCTTTCACAGTATATGCGCCCGGAGAGCTATAGGTCACTACTGGGTTTTGTGCTGTAGAAGTTGAAGGATTACCTCCGGTAAATGTCCAATTCCATGAACTGATGGTTCCGGTAGATGTACTTTTATCTGTAAAATTTACGCTTGTGCCCGGGCAAACTGAACGCGCACTTGAAGTAAAACTGGCCATAACAGCATTGCATCCGATCAATGTATTAAACTGGTTCATCGTCCCGTTAAATACATCCTGGTCAACATTGTTGGTGCCACTTATGCCGGGTATGGTACCTGTCCAGTCATATTGCTTAAAGTCCCATGTTGTCCATACACCTTTGTTTGCAGGTGGATTGGCTGGATTACTGTTATAATCGTCTATCCACAATCCCCATGTATTTAGTGAACTGTTTACATAACTGGCATTACTTGGGCCAATATAAATTATTGGAGCAATGCCGGTAGAATCTTTTACAGTCGTCATCCAGGTTTGTACCCATGCAGTTAACTGGGCCGATGTAAAATAAGTTGATAATGAAGGGCCTGATGATGGATCTTCAAGATCTAAAACGGGTGGAAGGTTACACGATTTAATATAAGGCCTGGCTACACTCAGAAAATAATTGGCTTCGGCAACAGCAGTGTTATTCTCAGGGTGAGCAAAATGATAAGCCCCCATAACCACACCTGCCTTGGTACCATTTACCTGGTTGGTAACAAAATACGAATCGGTAAGCCCTACTCCTTCTGAAGCCTTGGCAAATGCAAATGTGTAGCCTCCACCTTTTACACTTACCCAGTTTATAGTTCCTTCATACGAAGAAACATCAATGCCCATAATTGTTTGTGCATTCAGGCTAAAGCCTAATAAGCAGGAAAACAAAATAACAAGTAAGTTTTTTTTCATGGGATTATTATTTAAAACATTGCCTTATTACCACCTTTGCCTCCACCCTGGAAATAAGGATTAGGCATAACAAAACGGAGTGAAAGTTCTAAGCCGCCCATACCTTTACTGGCGCTTGTAAGGTTTGATGTATTAATATCATAGCTTACTCCCATAGCGTAATTAGCATATTCCAAAAGCATGGCTGCAACAAATGCATCCTGGTTCCTGTAATAACCACCAACCGACAAAGCCGCACTTTTAGCTGCACCGGTATATTTTGAATTTTGCTGTAACATGAAACGTACCAATGTTCCTACATACTCTTCGTTTGCTGAACCTTGCTTGTAATATAATATGCCGGGAGCTAAAGCCAGATTTGATGAACCAAGGCTGAATACACCATTGGCATGGAATGTAAAACGCATAAGTAATTTTTCACCGTCACCATAAAACGAATAATTTGGTTGGTTAAAATGAAAAACAGAAAAACCTACATCCAGTCTCTGTTCATGGTTGTCAGTCACATCTATTCCCGAAGTATTATCGTAGGTCCAATCTAACCCAGCTGCGCCATCTAAATATGAAATAGAATTATTTGCTCCTGCAGGTTCGCCTGTTGGTAATGATGCGTTATAACTCATTCCATCGTACTGGTTACCCCATTGCAATTGAGAATAGTTAATGCTGCGTTGCGCATAGCCTGCCATTATGCCCGCACCCAAATGACTCTTTTGCCCTGTTAACACATGGTATGCAACAGTTAAATTTGCCTGTGTTGTGCCCACCTGTGCGGCCCCTGAATTATCGCTATAGAAATTAATACCTGCGGCCCAGAATCCTTTTCGCTTGCCATTTGGTCTTGTAAGGCGCATATCGTATGAAAATGCAATCGTTTTATAAGGCGTTGCCACGCTCGACCACTGGTTTTTATAATTAAGCACGGCCTCCAGATCATGGTCAGCACCTGCAAGTGCAGGGTTTTGCTGCAATGGATCCATATAGAATTGAGAGAAATGTATGTCCTGTGCGTTTACATTTCCCAAAAATAAACCTGCACTGCAAACGGATACAAACAGTATTTTTTTATAATTCATATTCCTGGTAATTATCTGTTATCTTACTAATGTAATACTTCCCTTTTGTGTTACTTTTTCGCCTGTAGTAAGAACAGCGTTCAGGTAATACACAAAAACACCTGAGTTCATTAATTGTCCTTTATACTTTCCATCCCAACAATTCATTTGCGGATCGGTTGTGCTGAAAACTTCATTACCCCAACGATCGAATATGGAAAAGTTGATGGAAGCAATACAATTGCCATACACACACTCAAGGTCATTTTGCTGGTCTCCATTGGGCGAGAACGCATCGGGAACAAAAACTGTTCCGCAAGGCATATCTACATTAATTGTCATACAAGCGCTATCGGCACAGCCGGTAGAATCTGTTACAAAAACGCAATACGATGTTGTTTTAGTAGGGTCTGCAATTGTTGATGCACAAGTTGTGCAGCTTAAGCCCGTGGCAGGCGACCATTGATAAGTTCCGCCACCGCTTGCGATTATAGTAACATTGTTACCTGATTTAATTGTAGTGTCATTGCTTATTGAAATAACAGGGCCCGCATTACCTGTTATAGTTGTGGTGAGTTGCTGTGTGCAACTATCAGCATCTGTTACAATACAGCTGTATGATCCTGCCACCAAATTTGGAGCCGTCGCACTTGTTCCACCCGTAGGAGACCACTTATAAGTATATGGGCTTGTACCACCAATAGCATTTACAGTAGCGCTACCTGGTTTACCACAACTTGCATTAGTAGGACTGATAGTAGATGCCAATGCCGTTGGTTGTGTGATTTTAACTGTATCGTCAGTTTGACAACCTTTTGAATCGGTTACCACACAAGTATAGGTTCCTGCTGACAGGCCGCTTATATTGCTTGTTGTAGCTCCGTTATTCCAGGAGTATGTATAAGTGCCGCTACCTCCAGAAGCATTTACAGTTGCAGAACCGATCTTATCTCCGAAACATTTTTCATTGCTTTGAGAAGTTGTTACCGAAGGAGCACCTGCATTATTTATCAGTGCAACAATTACTTTGCTGCAACCGTTTGCATCGGTAACCGTACATGAATATGAACCGGCTGCAACGTTATTCAGTGTTGCAGTTGTTCCACCCGGGGCCGACCAATTATATGTATATGCCCCTGTTCCGCCGCTTGCAGTCACAGTAGCACTTCCATCATTTTTACCGCACGATGCATTGGTAATACTGGTTGTACCTGAAATAGCCGAAGGCTGAGAAATGGTAATGGTATCATTCACCAAACAACCATTTTTATCTGTAACCGTACAGGTATATAAACCAGCGCTTAATCCGCTTGCTGTATCTTTCGACCCGCCTGTCGGGCTCCAGCTATAGGTATAAGGGCTAGCTCCACCACTAACATTCACCTCTGCAGTTCCTGTACCTCCGTTACATTTAGGACTTGTACCGGAAATTGTTGCAGAAGGTCCGCCTGTATTGCTCACCGAGGCAATTGCCTTTTGTGTGCAACCATTTGCATCGGTAACTGTGCACGTATAATTACCTGCAGCAAGACCCGTTGCTGTTGTAGTTGTTTGAACCGGGCTTGTGTTCCAGCTATACCTAAGCGTACCAGTGCCACCACTTGCACTTACTGTAGCACTACCATTCGTGCTTCCGCAATTAGCAGGTGCTGTACCTGTAACATTTGCTATGATAGCACTTGGTTGTGTAATAATAACTGTATCAGTTACCTGGCAACCATTTTTATCTTTTACGGTACAGGTATACGTCCCTGCAGCAAGGCTACTTATCGATGAAGTGGTTTGCCCGTTATTCCATGAATACGTATAAGGCGTTACCCCACCGGTAACATTTGCAGTTGCATTACCGGTACTATTACCATTACATAATTCATTCGTCCTGCTTATGGAAGAGAATGCTGGTCCGCCACTATTGCTTATAGTTACCTGCGATGTATCGGAACAACCACCACTGACGGAAACAATTACTGTATATGTGCCTGCAGTCAGGCTACTTGCAGTTTGTGTTGTTTGCCCGTCAGACCATTTGTAAGTATATGAACCCGTTGGTGTTGGCGATGCTGTTGCCGATCCATTATTGGAACCACAGGATGCATTTACCGGGGTAACGGTAACTGAGAATGCGTTAACAGGTGGAACAACAACGGTTTGCGTAGTCGGACAACCTGTAACAAATGCTTTGGAACCTATAGTAATGCTATCTACAGCCATCGGAGGATCGTTTCCATTTCCTTTGCCTTTATTTATCCAGCGGAAACCATACCGAAAGTTTGAAAGACCATTATAAGTTGAAGGTATAGGGACAGTGACTTTTGTACATGTAGTTACGCTATCGTATTTTTTGGGTTGGTCGTTCCATGTTGTACCACCATCACCACTAAAACTCACAAGACTATAGTCTACAGATGAATTGCCATCACATTCGTAAGTAAATGAAAGCAACATGTTTTTCTTTCCTACTGTAGATATATTCGGAGAAGATGCATACACATCGGTGGCTGAATTATCAAAACTTGGTGTGCCATGATCATAAACAGCACCTGGCGTACACGTAAAATATGGAGACACAGAGCCACTACATGCAACATGCAAATAATTACCTGAATTGCACAACGCGTTATTATTATCAATAACCCATTTATTCGAGTTGGCTCCCTGTATTCCGCTTCCTTTAATATTTAAGGTCCATCCTGTGCCACCACTGCCAAAATCTTCTGTATAAAAAGGAACAATAACACTATCTCCCGCTGAACTTACGGTTACAGTATAGGTTCCACCACATAAATTACTTAGTGCACTTGTAGTTAAACCATTCGACCAGTTATAGGTATAGGGAGCCGTTCCGCCGGAAGCCGATACACTTGCTGTGCCGTTACAAAGGCTACATGATGCGCCTGTTTCATGCGGGGTGAGTGTAGGGCTAGTACCTGTAGCGGTGCCTACCTTTGCAGTTCCAGTTTGTATGCAACCATTCTTATCTTTTACAGTTACCGTATATGTTCCTGCAGCCAGGCCGCTTGCAGTTGCATTTGTTCCGCCAGAAGGAGCCCAGCTGTAAGTATATGTACCTGTACCGCCTGATACTACTGCAGTTGCCGATCCATTATTACCGGAACATGAAGGCCCCACATTAATGCCGATTGCAATTTGCGATGGTTGCAAAATAGTAACAGTATCTATACTGATACAGCCGCTACCATTTTTAACGGTAACTGTATATGTACCCGAACTTAAATTAGTTCCGGTTGCATTTGTTCCGCCAGTAGGTGACCAGCTATAGGTATATGGCCCCGTTCCACCCGACGCGCTAGCTGTAGCACTACCATTCGAGCCACCGTTACATAAAGGTTCTGTGGTGGATGTTATACTAACTGTTGGCCCACCTGGTAAAATAAATTTAACAGAGGCAGTATCTACCCTGCCTGCTCCGCCACAGGTTGAATTGTCGGTTACTGTTACATAATAAATACCCTGGCACAGCCCTGTTGCAGTTGAGGTAGTTGCACCATTGCTCCATTTATAAGAATAGTTACCCGACCCGCAACTAACATTTGCAGTTGCCTGCCCGTTACAGGCCGCACAAGCCGTTGGAGGTGTTGAAGTAACAGTTACCATTTTAGAACTGTATGTATTTTTGTAAGCCCCTACAAATGTTTTTCCGCAGGCATATAACAATCCGTTACCGGCAGCTTTCAGATCATATACTGTATTTGCGGCTGATATCGTTCCAAGACTTCCTAATGTTGAATCATATACTGTAACAACACTGCCGTTACCTGCATAAATATGTCCCTGGCAATCCATATCAAGCCCACCCTGATTAAAGGAAGATGCACCTGATACTGCAACAGTCTTTTTTAGCGTGCCTGTAGTTGTCCACTTTTTCACATTAGCGCCATCGTATGTAACTACCATATGTTTATTGGCGACCATTCCATTCATACCGTTGGCGGGGTATCCACCAAAAACGGCTCCGTAATATTTAATAGAACTCAATTCTACAAAACCATAGCCATCACTAACCTGATATGCAGTGGGGGCTAAGGCAGGTATCGGCACCCTCAACATTACATTATCAGCAATATAACTGCTAGCGCCTCCGGCAGATTTTGAAGTAGCCATATACGCATTTCCTGTTTGATCGAGTGCCAGTAATGCCATATCATGAAAGGCAGAATCAGTTCCTAATACATTAACAGGAGTACCTTTGGCAAAAGCGGTATCGATAGTATATGCCTGGTATGGCGGACTGCCTGCATCACCCGCCCCAATAACCAAAAGATTATGGCAATAATCCAAATCCATTCTCCACATTTCCTGTTCATTAGGATCACCCGGGAAGTTTCTTATCAAACTACCTGAAGGGCCCACTTTATCTATCTGTGCACCTGCTATAGAAAACCCACCACCGGTACCGGCATTAACATAACAATCACCATTCCGGGTATCCGTTACCAGGTCTCCGTAATAATAGTAGAATCCTCCGCCTTCGGGCCAAGCTGATGGAGTATAGGTCCATTGTAGTGTGCCTGTGCTGTTATATTTCTGCAATTGATATTCGGTAGATGAGCCACCCCCAAAAACATAGACATTACCGGAAACATCGTAGCCAATATCAAATGCAGAATTTAATCCGTTAAAACTTGTGCTGGAAACCCAGGTGCTTATTGTTAACGCTCTACGACTATCATATTTAGCCGTTTTAAAGGATACATTACCATTCTCAACATGTAATGATGTTTGAATATCACTATTGTTTTCGTCTTTTGCAACAGGAATATGAGCAACAAGATTGGTGCAATCAGAAGAAATATAAATATCATTACCTTTTAATAAGGTTTTGGCTCCATCATAATGCATTTTTACTTTCGAAATATCTGCACCCTGATGGGCAATTATATTCATTTCGAATCCTCCATTTTCAGGATAATAAAACTCAACATCAATACCTGCATATAAATTATGGTACGTAAGTTTACTCCATGCATGAGCTAATATTCCGGGGGACTCGCTTTTATTGGTTGGGTTAGGATACGTAAAATAGTCACTTACTTCCTTCTCCACAGTTATCTGTGCACTTGGGTTTGCGCCCTCCCAGGTCATTTTCAGGTATGTTGGCTTTAACAGGTTTTTCTTATCTGCATCACGTTCCTTTTTATCAAGGGTTTCGTTCTTTAGCGGCTTGTTACACTCTATTGTAAAGGAATTTTGTGAAAAGAAGATATGTAAGTTGCCTTTAACAGAATAGTATAATGCTGGTTGGCTAAGACTGTTATTCAAATAATCAGGAAACTGGCCTTTGTTTTCTATAAATACATTATGCTCAAACGGATTCTTTACTTCCCATGTTGGGGAGTAATTTGGTTTTTGAGCTATAAGGTTGGTGGCGAATAATATAACAAAAGGTAAAATTGTAGTTTTAAATCTCATCATTATCTAAATGTTTTAGCTTTCTAATTTATATGTTTTTTGGCAAACAATAGGGGTTTATTTTCTTGTAATTTATTTAAATCGTTTTAGTACGTATGATATTAATCAGTTCGAAAAAGTTAATTTCATATTAAGTTTGTAGTAAAATAGAATTTAATCAATTAATAAAACATCATGAATACAAAAGCAGTAGCAAGTCAGTTAGAAAAATTACTGGCGGACGAGTATGTATTGAATACAAAAACCCGTAATGCACATTGGAATGTAGAAGGCGCAGATTTTCATGCTATGCACCTTTACTTTGAATCTTTGTACGAAGAAATGGATGAGATCATGGATAGTGTAGCAGAACGTATACGTTCTATCGGTCACTATGCACCGGCAACACTTCAAGAGTTTTTGGATCTTACCCACCTTACCGAAAAAAGAGCATCAAAGAACAATAGCCAGAGCTTTATTAAGGACCTGTTGCAAGACCATGAAACTATTATCGACTTTTTAAAGGAGAATATTGCTCCGTTCGCCGATAAGCATAAAGATTATGGCACCAGCGATTTCATAACCGGCCTGCTCGAAAAGCATGAAAAAATGACCTGGATGCTTCGTTCACATTTATCTAAGTAGTACACTATGGCAATGAACATTTTATTTGTTGACAGTAAGAACAGCAGGAGAGGCCCGACGGCAGAAGCTATTTATAAGGGTAACCAGGATGTTATGATCATCAAATCGGCTGGTACAGACACGGGTGCAAAAACAGTAATAACGGCCAAGCTATTATTATGGGCCGATGTTATATTTTTAATGGAACGGGATCATAAACAAAAAATAGCCGAGAAATTTCCGTTAGAAATAATGGAGAAAGAAGTGATCTTTCTCGATATTGAAGACAAGTATGAGTTTATGGACCCTGTGCTTGTTGAGAAACTCAAAGCTAAAGTAGATCCGTGCCTAGTCGACTTGAACACGTAAACTTCATTCTTGCTTAAAACAAAAATGCCCCTGACAATACGCCAGGGGCATTTTTGTTTTACTATATTTTCTTACAAATTAATAGGAACCTTAATTACACGTTGGAAATTATCATTCCCAAGCCTTACATAATAAATTCCTTTTGCAAGTGATGAAACGTTAAATGAAGTTTCTACAGCGCTTGAATTGGTTGTTATGCTTCTAGCAACAATCAGCTTACCTTGTACATCGTAAATATCAAAATCAGCTATAGCATTTGCCGATACACCTGTTGCTTTAATACTTAACATTGAACCAGACTGGAAAGCAGTAAGCTCAACTTGTGGAGCAGAAATACCTGCAATACCAACAATACATTTAGGCACCTGAAAGGAGAATATGCGTGTAGCAACTTTACCACCGTTATCGTACATATTTGTATGCCAGAAAGTAATACCATCGATCGGGTCAACTGAAGTATGAGAATAATCTCCCCAACGGTGACCTGTTCTCATTGTACCTCCCGTACCGCTTACGCCAATACCCTCTGTTAATGTCATCTTACCCAATGTATCACATGAGGTTCTTCCGGTATAACGTGCACCCGGATATGTTGAGGTTTTATCAGAAACAGAATAACACAAACCGATAGCGCCATTTTGATCCATTGCTATAGAAGGATTCCAACGATTAACACTGTCATTTGGTGCGTATGTTCCCTGCTGGTAAATACTCCATTGCATACTAGTAGCATCCTGGCGTAATTCATACCACCTTATACCTGCCAATTCGGTTCCAATTGAATCTGTCGGCGTTTTAGGTGTAGGGCTGACGTTTACCGGATAACACATAACAGCAGCGTTGTAATTGCCCCACCTTAAATAAGGTATTCTGTATGAAATAAATCCATCGAGGGCATCAAAATAATTCAATTTAGCTGGTTGGTCAATATCATTCTCTGTACCACCGGAGAAATAAGAATTAAAAGGAGCGGTTGGTAATGTTTGATACTGAGTAAGCGCACCAGTTTTGGTTGTCCAGTCGATCGCTACTTTTTCAATAACTAATTCATCAGTAAAGCCTGCACCCCAATTATCATCATTAAAGAACATAAGATAATTTGGTGAACCGTACGGAGGTAATTGTCCGTCAGCGTACATGGTCATAGGGCAAAAGAAACCACCTTGCCCGTTATTATTCCATGGATTATCATTAAATGGCATAACAATAAATCCTGCCGATGTGTCACCGTTAAGCATTTTTGTCCGGTCATATACAGTAACTTTATCATTACTGCAATTGCAGGTTTGATAATAACCGTCGGCCCATATAGAATACTTCGGATAATCTGTGAAGTCAGCATTATCAGGGCAGAAATAATACACAAAAAACTGGCCTGTGGGGTCATTGGTAACTGACACTGCCATCATTAATGTATCAACCTGTTGAAAAGTACCACAGGTACTATTCTCCTGAAATTCGGTTATTATCCATCTGTCGGCAAATTTATCGTACATTGTAACAGGGTCGCCATCATCACACGTAAACGCGCCAAAAATATTTTTCATATCTGTAGCTGCAAGTTTAATGGTTCCGTTCTTGTTATAAACTGCGTAGTTCGAGTTGATGGTTTGCACGTAATAATTAGAACCTATCATTCCGTTCGGGTCTAAAGGAACATAACCCAGCAGACTGCTTTGTCCATTTACTGAAACCAAAGGGGCCTTATTTTCCAAACCTCCCTGTGTTCTTTGAATAACAGGGTCAGGAGTTGAAGCCTTAGGGTTGAATCTTTTATTATAATTATGTGAATGATGCTTGTCTTTATCGGCAGTTTCAATTGGCCCATCGCTCATTTTTAATGAAGGATGTTCAGCAGCAATCTTTGAAATTGGTTCCGTAATTCTGAATCTTGCACATTGTTTAAAGTACGATCCGTCGGCATGACGAATAACTTTTTGTGCCATTAACGATGTGGCAAAAGATATTCCAATGCCGAATAGTATTATTTTTTTCATGTTAAAAAGGAATAATTTTTGTGAAAATATAAATTCATTTAATTGCCTGATCTCCCGTAATCTTAAAAACAAAAATGCCCTGACTATACTGTCAAGGCATTTTTGTTTGCTAAACTTCAATATTAGTTAATTGCAACTTTAATAGCACGTTGGAAATTATCGTTACCAAGGCGTACAAAATAAACACCCTTTGCAAGTGAAGAAACATTGAAACTGGTTTCAATAGCTCCTGAACCTGTATTCATTGGTGTGCTTGTAATACGTTTTCCATTAATGTCATACAATTCAACATTAATATTATCGTTCGAAGGAAGCTTAATTCCTTTTACGTTTAACATACTACCTGATTGGTATGCGTTGAGTTCTGCCTGGATAGGAGCAACTGTACCTACACCGGTGGTAACGCATTTCGGAATCTGGAAGGAATAAATATGGCTGATAACAGCACTACCTGATACCTTGCTATTAGCATACATACTTGTACCCCAGAAAGAAATACCATCGGTAGGGTCAACTGAAAGGTGTGAATAATCGCCCCAACGGTATGATGTATTTGCTTTCACATTTCCGGTAGCTGCTGTACCTTCTGCAAGTGTCATAGTATTTAATGGATCACATGAAGTTCTTCCGGTATAACGTAGGCCCGGATATGTTGATTTGTTATCACTCACTGTATACTGAATACCGATACTTCCGTTTTCATCCATCGCAATAGCAGGATCCCATCGGGTAACATTATCGCTTGGTGCATACGTACTTTGCTGGTATATGCTCCAGGTTTTGCTTGTAGTATCCTGGCGCAATTCATACCACCTGATGCCTCCCATAGCACTACCGGTTGTAGGGTTATTGCCAATATTAACCACATTTGCCATTACAGCAGAATTGTAAGTTCCCCATCTCATATATGGTATACGGTATGAAAAGAAACCTTCACTTGCATCGAGACTTGCTGTTCCGCCCGGTTGATCTATGCAATGTCTGTATGTGCTATTACTTGCGTTGGCAGGCCAAACAGAATTAAATGCAGAAGTTGTTAGTGTTTGTGCTAAAGCTATGGTTCCTGATTTTGATGTCCAGTTAACTGAAACCTTGAAGATACGGATAGCGTTCTGGGTCGCGCAAGTGCTACCCCAGTTTGGATCAGTAAAGTCGAATAAATAGTTAGGTGAACCATAAGGAGGTAATGTTCCGTCAGCATTCAACGTCATAGGGCAATAGAACTCACCACCACAATTGTTATCAAATGGACTATTTGTATAAGACATTTTAATGTATCCTGCAGTTTTAACACCAGCAAGCATATTTGTTCTATCGTATACTATTACGTAATCGTTAGGGCTGCAATTACAGGTTTGATAATAACCATCGGCCCAAATTGTGTATTTAGGATAATCAGATGTTTCTGAATTATCGTAACAGAAATAATATAAATAGTATTTACCGGTAGGGTCGTTGGTTTCCGAAACGGCAAACATCATTGTATCAATATTACTACCGGCTCCTGGCTGAAATTCGGTAAGTACCCATCTGTCGGCAAATCTGTCGTACATGGTAACAGGATCACCTTCATTGCTTGTAAATGAACCGAACAGATTAGAGAGCGCTACTTCTGCAAGTTTAGAAGTTCCGTTCTTGTTCCATACTGCATAAGTAGAGTTAATAGTTTGAACATAGTAGTTTGAACCGATCATTCCGTTAGGATCGAGCGGAACATAACCTTGTCCTTTAGCACCATCAAATGAAACTATAGGAGCATTATTCTGTATAGTACCTGCTTCAGTTTGTAATGCTCCATCAGTTGTGCAAGGAGTAGTAAGTACTGAAGATTGTGTAGGCCTGATATGCGATTCATCATCGCCGGCAAGCTTAGGGCTATCAAATGATTTAAAACCAGGGTGTTCCTGGGCTAACTTCCAGAGTGGCTCAGATTCTGCAAACCTAGCACATTGTTTATAATGAGACCCGTCCGGATTATGCTGTTCCGTTTGGGCGAACAGGAAGGCTGATGCTAACATTCCTGCACTTAAAAATAGTAAATGTTTCATAGTTTAGGGAGATTATTTAATGTAAATATAGGAATTGTACATGCAATTTCCAAATAAATACAACACTTTTTTCAATGGAATAATAAATATCCGGACGGCCATATTTTGGAGGCCTTGGTTAGCAAGGATTTGGGGCTAAACCGATAAAGTAAATTCTTTTTATCAAAATGTCTGTGAGGAATACTTTATACCATATTAATATGGTATCCCGAATATACCAGTATAATCACCAGTAAACCAGCAAGTATCCTATAATAACCAAAGGCTTTAAAACCATATTTTGTAAGAAAACTGATAAGTCCTTTGATTGCTATTATGGCTACAATGAAAGCGATTACATTACCAATAAGAAGCAATTTAATATCCTCGCGATGGAAAATATGCTCCTTTCTGTAAAACTCAAACATTTTGTAACAGGTTGCTGCAAACATAGTAGGCACAGCTAAAAAGAAAGAAAACTCAATTGCATTCTTGCGGTTTAATTTCTGACTTAAGCCACCGATTATGGTTGCAGCTGAGCGGGATACACCTGGTATCATGGATATTACCTGGAAGAAACCTATTTTTAAAGCGCTTAGGTTCGATATTTCCTTATCCTCTGAATTCTCTGTTTTCTCAAACCATTTATCTACAAATAAGAGTATAATACCACCAATTAGCAAGCTGAATCCAACTACCAATACATTCCCAAGCATTCTATCTATCAGCTTATTACATGCAAAACCAATTACAGCTGCAGGTAAAAATGCAATGAACAGTTTCACATAAAAATTCACGCTTTGCAAAAACCGCTTCCAATACAATACCAATACCGATAAAATTGCACCGAATTGTATGGCTACGGTAAATGCTTTGGTAAAGGGATCATCGGCAATACCCATGAACGAAGAAACAATGATCATGTGGCCAGTAGAAGAAATGGGAAGAAATTCGGTTATACCCTCAACAATACCCAGAATAATAGCCTGAAAAACATTCATGCGCGTTTTTTATTTATTCGGGGCAAAGCTAAAAAAAAGGCTTTACTGCTGTATTACCTCAATTGCCTCCATAACTAAATAACACGTATACACCAGCAGCAGTGCTGCGTAGATAAAAAGGCCGATCATTTGTTTGGTCTTCATTTTATACGGGTGTTAAACCAGATACGACAAATATATACATTTATACGACAAAATAAAAGAGGGTAGGTTTAATAGGTTATGAACATTTTTTTTAACATTCTATATTAAAACGGATAATTCTTCCGTTTTATTGCTTGTGAATATTAAATACATTTGTAAAAACATACCCCATTATGAAGCGTTCTATAGTTTTACTTTTCCCATTATTATCAATAGTTACATATACGAAAGCACAAACATTTAAAGCTGGGGTTTTAGCCGGCGTAGCTATTACCGATATAGCAGGCATGGACCAAACTGATAATGACAACGATTTTTATAAATTCGGGCTTACAGCAGGTGGATTTGTAAATACTAAAATAGGGCCTTCAAGTTCGCTTGAAATGGAAATAACCTATACCCAGAAAGGAAGTCAGCAACCACCCGATACCACTAATAACAACAATTACTACACACTTGCACTCAATTATATTGATGTTACCTTAGTATGGAAGAAGCAATTGCATCTTAGCATAAATAAAAAACCAACAGATAAACTTGGCTTTGAAGCAGGCATAACCCTTGGTAGTCTTATTAGTTACAGTTATACTGCAAAAAGCATTCCCTACGATTTAACGGGTCAATTGAATACTATAGATGCATGTGCAGTTATTGGCCTGACCTATAGCTTCTCTCCTAAATTCTTTTTTTCAGGAACATATTCAAATTCATTTATTCCTGCTATAAAGCACGATGCTTTTCCTTCAGGTACTTATGGATTATATTACAGCGCATGGAACAATGGCGCCAACCTGGCTTTTCAATTAACTTTCGGTTTTATTTTTAACGGATCGGCAAGTGCGGAAGACAATTCATCTGCTCCTGCCCCGCCACCTGCTCCTACAGGAGGTAATTAAAAAAGGATTACTTATTCCGCTTACTAAACTGCCATTTTGGTACATTTGTAGCAAACATGGTTTATGGATGCGGTAGAAACGAAAGATTGGTTTAAGTGCTGGTTCGATTCTCCTTACTATGAAATGTTATATAAGGACAGGGACCAGGCCGAAGCAGATACCTTTATAAATAACCTGCTGAAGTATTTGCAACCAAATCCAAATAGCTTTATGCTTGATCTCGCCTGCGGAAAAGGTAGGCACGCCATCTCGCTCAGTAAAGATAAATACAATGTAACGGGTATAGATATTTCAAAAAAAAGTATCCGTTATGCCGAAAAATTATCAGCATCAAACCTATCCTTCTATATTCATGATATGCGAAAGCCTTTCATGGCAAATTATTACAATTACATATTCAACCTGTTCACCAGTTTTGGCTATTTCGAAAATGCAAGGGAGAACAATGCCGTGATCGCCAATATATATAATGCGCTAAGGCCCGATGGTATTTTTGTGCTTGATTTTGTAAATATTACCAAAGCAGCTCAAAATCTTTCAGAATATGAGCAAAAGGAAATTGAAGGAGTGAAATTTTCGGTACGCAGAAAAATAGAAGATGGATTCCTGATAAAGGATATTCATATTATAGATGGAAACCTGCAATACAATTTTGAAGAGAAAGTCAGTATGTTTACTTCATCGCTATTAAAACAAGCTATGGAAAAACATGGCTTTGAAATCATTAAAACATTTGGCGATTACAATCTTTCAGAATTTAATATTGAAAACTCAGACCGCTTTATATTGATAAGTAAAAAGAAATAATGGCATTACTTTACCTGGTACTTTTTGCGGCAGTATTTTTAGGTGGCTACACGGTTACACTGGTAAAGATTCCTCCTAAAGCATTAAAACTTTTACTTGCATTTACCGGTTCGCTTCTTTTTTCAATAGCGGTACTCGACCTGATACCGGAAGTTTACAGCAATCTGCAAAGAACGGCGGGTATTTATATTCTTGTCGGGTTCTTTTTACAAATAGTATTGGAGTTCTTTTCACATGGTATTGAACACGGACACACACATCATCACGAAGCAAAGTCATTTATTCCCATGATGCTTGTAAGCCTTTGTATACATTCCCTGTTAGAAGGTATGGCTGTCAGCTACCATCCCGGCACTTCTAATAATCTTGTCGACAGAGGACTTTATATTGGCATTTTACTGCATCATATTCCTATTGCAATTGCTTTAATGGCTGTATTAACCAAAGGACATTTAGGGAAGGTACAACGATTGATCCCACTTGTCATATTTGCATGTATGTCTCCACTGGGTATGTTTCTAGGGGCGCATGCAGGCTTAATGATAAACCTGCCAGGCGGTGCATTTTTACTGAATGTTACTACAGGAATAGTAACCGGTATATTATTGCATATTTCTACAACCATTTTATTTGAAACCAGCGAAGATCATAGGTTTAACCTGCTAAAATTTATAACAGTCGTATTGGGAGCATTGCTGACTATCTTTATAATACTTTGAAAAATGACGGAAGAGTTCCTGCATTATATATGGAAGCATACTTTATTTGACCGTTCAGTATTAAAGACCACTGAAGGAAAGCCGGTTGAAATAGTTCAGATCGGTTTACACAATCATGATTCAGGGCCTGATTTTTTTAATGCCAAACTAAAAATTGGTGATACACTATGGGCAGGAAATGTAGAGGTGCATATAAAATCATCGGACTGGAATGCGCATAAACACCAATACGATGAAGCCTATAAAAATGTAATACTTCATGTGGTTTGGGAAAATGATATTGACATTTCACTACCCGGAGGATATGCAGTACAGGCATTGGAACTAAAGAAACTGGTTCCGCTTTCATTGATAGATAAATATGAGGAATTTAAAAACTCATCAAAACGAATACCTTGTGAAAATGAATTACCTAAGGTAAATGACCTGGTATGGCATTCGTGGATGGACAGGCTGATTGCAGAAAGGCTGGAGCGTAAAACAAATCACATTGACCTGAAACTGAAAGCCACTATCAACGATTGGGAAGAAACATTTTACCAGACCTTACTTCGTAACCTCGGCAACCCAATAAATACGGAACCATTTGAAAGGCTGGGCCGTTCATTACCTTATAAGATATTGGGCAGGCACCGCCCCAATGTTTTTGAAATAGAGGCTTTGCTTTTGGGACAAGCCGGTTTGCTTGAAGGTAAGTATACTGATGAATATGCGCAAAAACTGCAGAAAGAATATAAATACCTGCAAAATAAATACAGCCTTACTCTTATCTCCAAATCTGAATGGAAGTTTATGCGCATACGCCCGCCTCATTTCCCTACTTTCAGGTTGGCTCAGTTGGCGGCTATTATAGCGAAGCATGGCAGGTTATTCAGGTTACTAACTGAAACTCAAAAGATAGAAGATATAGTAAAGATCTTTACAGTTCCACCTTCGGAATATTGGTTAACACATTATACATTCGATAAGGCGAACACGAAAACAAAAGGGTTTATTGGGAAAGCCACAATTGAGATGCTTATTATAAATGCCATTGTACCATTGTTATTTATCTATGGTAGGAATACAGACAATGAGCAAATGATTGAAAAAGCATTTGAATTGTTGCATACCCTGAAACCAGAAAGTAACAGCATTATTACCAAATGGGCATCATTATAAATAAAGTCAACCGATGCTTATGAAACACAGGCCTTAC
>OLMA01000229.1_pt1 | contig 22367 bp, 24 predicted proteins | sample 1604671 | NCBI WGS metagenome assembly OLMA01 (sample SAMEA104055725, study PRJEB20765) | soil metagenome | biome: Arctic tundra; feature: Polygonal ground; material: soil | place: USA | collected 2011-09 | depth 0-0.5 m | reverse complement strand
CGCTGGACATAAAAAACTCCTTCAGGTTATCTTCTGAAGCAAAGGTTTGGTTCATATTGCTGAACGTCATTTTGCGGGTAAAGAAAGCATACTGGTTATCGGGGGAGATGCAGGCAAGGTATTCATCCCACTTGGTAGAAAGGCCAGCAACCGGGTATGGATCAAAAGGAACGGGATGCTTGTAAATATCCTGGTAGAATTTGGCATACTTTATCATCTGCTTGGCCTCATATAGGTAATCATCATATTTCTTGGAGAACTTCTTCTCATCATCATCTTTAAAGTTCAGGAACTTTTGTAAATATGTAATGGCATCATCGTATTTTTCCTGTTCGTAATAGCTAAAGCCGATAAAATAATAAGGGTCAGAATGATAATGAGGGCAAGCTTGTATTACCTTTTGAAAATAAACAGCCGCGGGCGCAAAAGGGGATTGTTCATATACTTCGGTCTTTATCAGTTCTTCGGCGTAATAAAAACTAGCGTCAATATAATCGGGGTCAAGCTCCATGGCTTGCTTTAAGAACTCCATGCGCTCTTCTTTCTTGTACTTCTGCATGTCTTGCCCTTTTTTATAAAGCTGAACAGCTTTTTTGTTCTCACTTTCCGGGCAATCTGAATTAGACTGAGCGGAGAGAGTATAGCTTGCTAAAAGAATAACGAAGAAAAGGAATATCCTAAAAGAGTATTTTACTTTCATACAAATATTACCAACGTTAAGGGTGCAAATGTAACTATGCAATAAAGAAGTAGTACTAATAATATTGTGCTAAAAAAGGGTTTTGTAAACAGGCTTTTAAATATCACCCCTTTCTACAAGCTGAATTATGCTTTCAATATCCCTGTCCTGCCCGTTCGGGTCGTATGTTTCTTTCATATTGTCTCCGAACAAACTTGCTACTGTTTGCCACATAAAAGCAGACAATGTTCCCCTCATTTCCTTTACTATATCATAGGACGTATTACTGGTTTGCCTGTCGATTAACTTAATAAGTAATTTGCCCTGGTCTACAGTTAGGCCTTTTAATTCTACCTCGTACTGGTCCATTAACTGCTTTTGCACCTGCTTAAGGTATCGTCTTTTGTCTCCTTTATCAGGTATAGTGTTCAGCGTTGCCTCGCATTGGCTGAAGGTGGCCTGCGCCATTACTGCATATGGATAAACTATTTTAATATTTCGTTCCAGTATATAGTAATTAGCCGCATAGGTACAATTTGCAAATATGCGTTGCCTACTTACTGTTACCTCGCACATATCTACCATGCCAACGGTATCGCTGCCAATTATAGTTGCAGGTAAACGAACAGCTATGTGATGAAGGCTGTTTTTAGAAAGCGTTTTTACCTGGCCGGCTCCGGCCAGAGATGATACCAGAAATACAATGATAAAACCCCGTTTCATATTTTATTAAACGCTTTTTAAGGCGAAATGTTGTGAAAATAACATCAAATTTAAGCTAAATCGATAATATGTAGGAAGAAAATGTAAAAATTACAAATTTCATTGCTCAGTATACAAGACTATGGTTTTAGCCTTTTTCATATATTTGCTCTATAATTTAGTCAGATATTTAAAGAATGGGCCTATATTTTTTGATATTTCTTACTTCTTTCCTGGTCGCATTTATTTGTACCCCCTCTTTAATTCGTGTTTCCTTACGCAAGAACCTTACTGATACTCCTGGGGACCTTAGAAAGCTTCATACACGCAGCATTCCTACACTCGGGGGGGTTATGATATTTGCCGGGACTATTTTTGCATACACACTCTTATTGCCATTAATACTTGATTATTTAAAGACCGATGGAGAAACTAAAACAGTTATTTCTGATTCATGTTATTTGATTGCCTCTATACTTCTCCTTTTCTTTATTGGTATAAAAGATGATATTATAGGCACCGCGGCAATTTTTAAATTACTGAGTCATATTATGGTGGGAATGATACTGGTGCTTATGGCTAATATTCGTATAACAGGCTTTCATGGTTTGTTTGGCCAATATGCTATACCATATTGGGCAAGCGTGTTTTTATCGGTATTTACTTATGTTGTCATCATTAACGCGATCAATTTTATTGATGGTATTGATGGACTTGCAGCTGGGGTAGGATTTATAGGCGCTGCTTCATTCGGAATATGGTTTGGCTTTGCACATAACTATATGCTGGCTGCACTTGCATTTGCACTTTGTGGTTCCTTACTGGGCTTTCTTATTTACAACTTCTCTCCTGCCAAAATATTCATGGGCGATTCGGGCTCGCTTATTGTAGGGCTTATATTAGGTGTATTGGGTATTAAGCTAATAGAATTTGATCCTGCGCAATTGTCAGGGTCAGTAGTAGGTATATCAAGGCCGCTTTTTGTTATGAGCGTGTTGGCTTATCCGCTTATAGACGCATTGCGCATTGTTATATTACGAAGTCTGAAGGGTTCATCGCCACTGGAGGCTGACCGCAATCATATCCATCACGCCTTGCTTGATATGAAACTGAACCACAGGCAAATTTCAATAGTCCTTTATATCTATACAATGGTTGTAATAGCTTCAGCGGTATTAGTTAAAAATATGGATTCAACATGGGCCTTTATAACTGTAGGCGGACTGGCCTTGATCATTCTTCAAATTCCTTTGATCATAAGATTAAGGAAGCGTAAGAATAAAGTGAGCATAGTAAAGGAAATGGATCGTCACCAAGCTATATAAGCTTTCAATAGAAATTTAAGAATTAACGGGAAATGTATTGCGGAATGCGATATTAATCAATAAGGCCTTTATCCTTAGCGTGGCCATCATAACGGCGCATCATGAATAGCCAGATGATCAATAGTGCGCAGACAAGTGCGATGTAGAATACATTCGGACCAATACCAAACTTTTGCAATATGCGGAATGACCAATTGAATGCACGACCAAGAAAGGTAAAGAACCAGGTTGTAGAGAAATTATACCAACTAAGTGTCATAAGTATTCTGATTTTTGGCAAATATAATAATTATTCCACGCTGATAGCCCGTACCATTTTCCAATATTTTTCAACAGATGTTTTTAAATCAATAGAGTTTAAAATTTTATCGGCAAATACTAAATAAAAAAGATATAATTGCAACAGGCAATTGTTAAACGCTTACAATGTTTCTCCGGATATTAAAATCTAACCCTATTCTTTTACTGATCTTTACAATTCTTACCAGTGTTGGTATATGGGTGTGGGCCCTACTGACAAAGCAGGTAAGTTACAGCGGTAATATGCCTGTCTTTTATTTTTTTTTCAATTGGGCAATAAAAATAAATGTATTCTCAGTCAGCCTTGGGCTTATACTATTACTGATACAGGCCTTTGGCTGGAACGCTATAATAAACAGCAATACCTTACTCAGGCAATCCTCCTACTTTCCTGCATTTTTTCTTATTCTTTTAGCTTCGTGCAGGCTAAGTCTTATTTCGCTTTATCCTGTTTTGTTCGCTTCGCTGTTTCTTACCCTGGCCATGCGCAGGCTTATTGCAAGTTATAAAAAGGATAACGCCATATCGAACGTGTTTGATGCAGGTTTATTTATCGGTATAGCTTCCCTGTTTTACCCACCGTTTGTAGTATTTATGTTGTTTTTGTGGATAGCAGTGCTCATTATGCGTTCACTGATATGGAGAGAGTGGGTAGTGGCCATGGTTGGTTTTATACTGCCTTTTGGTTTTGCTATTGCGTATCAATACCTGTTCTTTATTTCAGATATATCGTGGTACAGTAAATTGGTATTATCGGTTGAAAATTACAGAACGCATTTTTCTTTCAGCTGGGAAGAATGGTTAATAATGATGACTTTGATGGGAATAAGTGCAGCCAGTTTCTGGTTATTTATAAATAAAATGGCGGACAACATTGTTAAAACCCAAAAGGTATGGGCGCTGATATTATGGTTTATGGTATTTGCCTTGCTCTCGGTAGTTATATCAAAACAGCGCGATGCACAGTCATTCATGGTGCTGGCAATACCGTTCTCATTTATCTTTTCCAATTACTTTCTTAAGGCTAAATCGGCAGTATGGGCCGAACTGCTTTTCTTATGCCTGTTAATTACCATCGGGCTGAATCTGTTTTTCTAAACAAGTGTTTATAAAATGTATGCACGCTCTGCTAAGCATTTCGTAAATTTGTGAAATATTTAACGAGATATGGCAAAGTTTGGAGTAGTAGTTTTCCCGGGTTCTAATTGTGATCATGATATGTTGTATGCATTGGAGCATACCTTAAAGCAAAAAGCTATTCCCTTGTGGCATAAGGAAACCAATTTGCAGGAGTGTGAAGCTATAATACTGCCTGGCGGTTTTTCATTCGGAGACTATTTGCGCTCTGGAGCGCTTTCAAGGTTTTCACCCATTATGGAGGTGGTTACTGAGTTCAGCAAAAGAGGCGGGTATGTATTTGGTATATGCAATGGTTTCCAGGTATTATGCGAATCAGGGTTATTGCCGGGTGCACTTTTAGCTAACACCAGTCGCAAGTTCTCATGTAAAAATGTATTCCTAACAGCACAGAACGACAACACAGCTTTAACAAAAGTAGTACCGAGAGGAAAAGTGTTGAACATACCAATAGCGCATGGCGAAGGCCGTTTTTATGCGGATGCTGAAACCCTTGGCAATATGAATAAGAACGGACAGGTTATATTCAGGTATTGCAACGCAAAAGGCGAAACTGTTGAATCGGCCAACCCTAACGGATCGATTGAAAATATTGCCGGAATATGTAACGAAGCCAAGAATGTGTTTGGTATGATGCCACACCCTGAACGGGCAGCTGATGAATTACTCGGTAACACCGACGGCCTGCTTATTCTAAACTCACTGGTAAATACAGTTAAGAATAAGAAGCCTACTTTTCATAAAAGTGCATCTCTTTAATATATTCTGAGACTGCTGGTGGTAGCATATACCTTGTTTCCTTTTTTTCTTTTAAGGCACTACGTATGAATGTAGATGATATTTCCATTACAGGCGCCTGAGTTAAATGTACTGAAGCGCGCTTGGCATACTCAGGTATTTCAATATTTTCCTTGCGAGGGTACACATATATTTCGTAATCGTTCAAAAGCTGTTCATAGTTCTTCCACTTGTGCAGCGTGGTAATATTATCGGCGCCCATAATAAGGGCAAATTGTTGTGCAGGGTGTTTTTCTTTCAGGTAGGCAAGGGTGTGAATGGTATATGAAGGCTTTGGAAGGCTGAATTCGATATTGCTTGCTTTAAAGCGGTTGTCGAAATCAATTGCACGGCGCACCATTTGTAGGCGCTGGCGTTCAGCTAATAAGGTTCTTTCTTCTTTTAAGGGGTTTTGGGGCGATACCACAAACCAAACCTTATCAAGCCCGGCAAATTCCACCATATATTCAGCAATAACTAGGTGGCCTATGTGAATTGGATTGAATGAGCCAAAAAATAATCCTATCTTCTTGGGGCTTAATGGCATTATCGTTTTTCCTTGTATGGCTTGGTATGCACACTATTGAAATCGGGGCAGGAATCGCATCGGTTCTTAGGCCGGAATATAAAACAGCCAGACGATACTATTGAGCCGATTAGGGCAATGCATATTAATAAAGTCCTGCGCGAATGTGTCATAATAACAGCAAATATACAATGATGCGGTGTATTGTAGAACAGGCAAACTACTGTTTCTAATAAAATAGCTAATTTTAGCACGTTTTAAAAGACTGTGAAAAATTTCTTCTATCATATAGGCAGGTACTTTATCATGATGCGTCGGGTGTTTTCAAAACCCGAAAAATTCATTGTGTATAAGAACGAGTTTTTCCACGAGATCGATAACCTTGGTATTAGTTCACTACCTATTATAGCCATCATATCCTTCTTTATGGGCGCAGTTATAACCATGCAGGCGGCTTTTGGCTTTACCAGTCCTTGGGTACCCCCATATGCAATTGGTTTAACAGCCCGCGATTCTATGGTGCTTGAGTTTTCACCTACCATGGTAAGTCTTATACTTGCCGGTAAAGTTGGTTCTAACATAGCATCAGAGATAGGCACTATGCGTGTAACTGAACAGATCGACGCCCTCGAAATTATGGGTATAAATTCAAAAGCCTTTTTAATACTACCCAAAGTATTGGCTTGTGTTATTATAAATCCGTTCTTAATTATCATGAGCATGTTCCTTGGCATACTCGGCGGGCTTATATTGGGTGTGTTTACCCATGTAGTAACGGCATACAAATACATTTACGGAATACAGTACGAATTCAATTCTTATAATGTTACCTACGCGCTTATTAAAACCGTTGTGTTTGCCTTCATCATATCATCGGTGTCGGCATATCAGGGATATTATACCGAAGGTGGTGCGCTTGAAGTAGGGCGGTCGAGCACAAAAGCAGTAGTGTATTGCAGCGTACTGATACTGGTGTTTAACTTTTTACTAACCAAGCTTTTGCTCGCTTAAAGCTCCATGCTCGAACTACGCAACATAAACAAGCATTTTGGCGACAGGCATGTTACCAAGGACTTTTCCTGTAAGTTCGAACAGGGCAAAACCAATTTAATTATAGGTGAAAGCGGATCAGGGAAAACAGTATTGCTTAAGTGCATGGTGGGCCTTACTGATGTAGATTCGGGCGAGGTGCTATACGATGGCAAGGACTTTTTGAAAATGAACGTGAACGAAAAGCAGCACTTGCGCAAAGAAATGGGTATGCTCTTCCAGGGTGGTGCATTGTTCGATTCCAAAACGGTGGAGGAGAATGTTAGCTTTCCCCTGTCTATGTTCACCGATATGAGTGAAGAAGAACGTAGGGACCGTGCCAATTTTTGTTTGAGCAGAGTAAACCTGGTTAACGTAAACCATTTGTATCCCTCTGAAATAAGTGGGGGAATGAAAAAGCGTGTGGCTATTGCACGTGCCATAAGCAATAACCCCAAGTATTTATTTTGTGATGAGCCCAACTCAGGTCTTGATCCCAAAACCTCAATTGTTATTGATAAACTTATTAAGGACATTACTATTGAGTTTAATATTACCACCATTGTTATTACCCACGATATGAATTCGGTAATGGAAATAGGTGATAAGGTGGTGTATATTTATAACCAGCAAAAGTGGTGGGAAGGAGATAAGGAAACCATTTTACATACTTCTAACAAAGAGCTTAACGACTTTATTTATGTCTCCAAGTTCCTTAAGGAGCTTCGCGACAGGCAAGCCTAAGTATTTGAAAATCCCAATAAGAATAATTAATGTGATGAAAGTCTTAGCTTATATAAGGCTAAAAATTCTAATTTTGGGGGCTTTCAAATTAAAAAATACAGCTTGTGACTAAATTTCATAAACTTATAGTATCAGAGGTCAGGACAGAAACACCTGATTGCGTATCAATAGCATTCGATGTCCCTGCCGAACTGCAAAAGGATTACACCTATATACAGGGTCAACACCTTACCCTTAAACTTACTATTGATGGCAAAGAAGTAAGACGTTCATATTCGATATGCAGCAGCCCGCTTTTAAAAGATCCTATGCGTATTGCGGTAAAAAAGGTGAAAAATGGCTTAGGTTCTAACTATGTGAATGAAAAGATCGAGAAGGGTGATAGTATTGAAGTTATGACTCCAATGGGTAACTTTCATACTGAACTGAAGAGTACTAACCGTAAACATTATGTTCTTTTTGCAGGTGGTAGTGGTATAACTCCAATGCTGTCTATTGTGCGTACTACACTTTTAGCAGAACCCGATAGTAAGCTTACTTTGTTCTATGGAAATTATAGCGAGCCATCGACCATATTCAAAAAAGAACTGGATGAATTGGTAGCATCGACTAAAGGACGTTTTGTGCTTCATTATGTATTTGATAAGCCTGAGTCTGCAAACCACCCGAAGGAGTTGACGGGTATAATGTCTAAGGACACAGTGAAAGCATTATTGCAAAAGTATATTGAGCGGAACCCTGTAATTGAATACTTTGTTTGCGGCCCCGGCCCTATGATGGATAATGTGAAGGAAGTGCTTGAGGGTAACAATGTGAATAAGAACTTTATACATATTGAATACTTTACTTCGTTTGTAGAAGAAGTTAAGAAGGATACTTCAGGACCCACTTCAATAAGTGAGGTTACTATTATAATGGATGGCAAGCAAACTACTTTCCAGCTTTCATCGAATGGCAGTGCTATACTCGATGCTGCTATGGATGCAGGTGTAGATGCCCCTTTTTCATGCAAAGGTGCTGTGTGCGCTACATGCAGGGCTAAACTTAAAGAAGGTAAGGTAACTATGGATCTGAACTATGCGCTTACAGATGATGAAGTGGCATCGGGCTATATCCTTACCTGTCAGTCGCACCCTGCCAGTGCTGTGGTAGTAGTAGATTATGATCAGGGTTGATATTTTAATTAAATAAACGCCATTCGCGCATGAAAAAACTTATTGTATCGCTTTTTGTATTAACAGTGCTAGTTGTAGCATGTAATAATGAACAGCCCGCTAATAATACTTCTGCCCCGGCCGCAAGCACACCTGCTGCCCCGATAGATAACTCACCATACGCAGCAGGTAAAGCGGTGTTTCAACGCACCTGTATCGTTTGTCACCAACCCGATGGAGCCGGTATGGAGGGAACATATCCTCCTTTGGCGAAATCAGATTATTTGCTTGCCAATAAGTTCAGGGCCATACACCAGGTAATAAAAGGCTCGTCGTACCCGATAACAGTAAATGGTAAAAAATACAATGGGGTAATGCCTGCTCAGTCGAATTTAAAGGATGAAGAGGTGGCTGCTGTACTAACCTACGTTACACATAACTTCGATAATAACGGGTATGAAGTTACCGCTGCCGATGTTAAAGCGGTAAGGGATACGGCTAAGTAGTCCGCAGGTACCCACTAAACTCTATCGCTCCCGCAAGTCTGTGACTTCTGGGTATAAGTAAACGCAGTTTGCAACTGCGTAAACAGATAAAGTTTTCCGGATTATGAAATTTATAGACTCGGCTCATTTTATATTAAGGAAAGCAATTTACAAACTTTGCTTATTTATACCCACAAGTTACGCTACGCTAAACTTACGGGAGCGGGGATAGGCGCCTTTCATCATTAATTCTCATTCCCATATGAATACGAGAAAATCAGATTGGGAAATTCTTCCTTTAATTTCTTTTGGTCTGCTAATTCCTTTTTGCTCGGCTCATCTAAAGTTCCATAAATCAAATACACTTTTAGTCCTTTAAATGTCTTCATTGATTTAGGCAACTTAACTAAAGCATCTTTAGCATCCAAGCCGATTGATAGTTCTTCAAGATTGGTCAAACTTGAAATGGAAGAAGGAATAACAGAAATATCATTTTGGAATAATTTTAATTTTCGCAATTTATGCAATGCAAAAACCTGGGTTGGTATTTCTTTTAACCCATTTCTACCCTAAATCTAATATTTCCAAATTTTGAAGATTGGCAACTGTTTGTGGTAGTTCCTTTATTCTGAACTGTGGATTAGTAGAATCTATATGTAATTGTTCACGGTAATAATCGTAATCAAGCGCACCATATAAGTTTAATTCTTTAAGATTACTTAAATTTCCAATACAAGAAGGGATAGAGATATTCATTAAGCATCCATTACCTTGGTTAATAATTAGTTTTTCCAGAGAATGTAAGTTTCCAATCTCAACAGGTAGGTCCTCAAGATTTTCCAAGCAACATATCTCTAATTCTTTCAAGTTAATAAGTTTCCCTATGTCAGATGGCAAATGCTTGATGCTATCCGGATCAATTGCATTTATGGATCCTGGGGACAAAAATAATTTAGTGACTTCAGCTGGATGAAGCAGTGCGTCATTAAGATTACTATCAGTAGTTTTATTTGGTTTACTAAGATTTTTACTGCCACCAGCCGTAAAAATTTCGGTTTTTGGGTTATCAGGTCTTGTGTTGTTAGGAGAATTATTACAACTGGCAAGAAGAATAAGGAAAAGTAGTTTTTTCATATTCAATATGAGATTGACTAGTAAAAGTAATATAAAACTCTGCACCCACTAAGCCCACCGGATGGACTATTTGGACGGGCAAAACTTAGCAGGTACGAGTTTTTAAAATTAAAAGCTAACCTTATTCAAATCAGCTATTAGCCCTTCATTATTTGGGTGCCATCCCATCCATTCCTGAGTTAGTAAGCACACAACCTGACAGGTAGTCTTCTCCTGTCAGGTTTCTAAACCGCTTTTAATTTAAAATTCAACATTATTATAGGGTTGTTGAAAACCCTTGATGTTTTTACTTTTATTATAGTAAACATAATGTTTAAATTTGTGGAACTACTTGAAAATTGAATTAACTACAAATTACTATACCATGGAAGAAACAAACACAAATGAGTTAATTCCGGAAGAGTTAAGCGAACAGGAAAAAAAAATTATCTGGGAAGAGAACAATGAAAAAATAATGGAGGCCTTGCGCTATTTGCAGCGCAAACAAATGAAGACCACTGTTAGCAATATAGCCATAGCATCGCGGCTTAGCCACACAACGGTATATAAGCATATAAACGAAAAGGGAGTAGATGTTAAATATTCCGCCCGGGGTAAAGTAAACAAACTTATGCTTGATGAATTAATGTACAACTTGTGCCGCAAAGGATGCTACGGAGATGTGAAAGCCGCCAAACTGTATTTAGAGGTTACAGGGGTTATAAAACGTGGCGGCAATACCATGAATGCTAACCAGATAAATAATAACAATGCTGCTATGGTAAACGGGCTTGCTTTTACCGAAGAAATGGTGCAGAATCTGTCGGCTGAGAATTTATTACAATTAGAAAATCTTGTAAGGAATGCATCACAAAGTGAACCTAAGGACGGTTTACAAAATGTAAAAAACACTTCAATTTATACTATTGATAATCAATATGTTGACGGTTGACAAAGTGTAAAAGTGTAAACCGTGTTAAATAGAAATAAGGAGTAAGTCGTAAGAGATAAGTGAAAAAATTGAGAATTGAAAGTTGACAATGAAATGATAAGCTCAATAATACCAGACTATACAAACTAATATTAAGTAGTCCGTATATGAACAATGGTCTTGGTTTCAAAGTATTCTTCACTAAACCATTTTTTGATAGGATAGAGGGTAGATCTTCTGGCCAGGTTCTCTAATTCATTCTTTACATCGTTACCCTTCAGGTAAATAATGCCATTGGCAAGGCTATTCTTGCCTTTAGGTTCAATTAAATGGTTTACATTATTATAGAATTCTTTAATATCACTTACCGCTCTTCCGGTAACAAAATCAGTATCCTCGTCAACACTTTCTGCACGTGCATGTTCGGCAGCGGCGTTCTCCAGCTTTAGGTTTTCTATAATATTCTGAACAACCATTATCTTCTTTCCAATAGAGTCTATCATTAAAAAGCCACTATCGGGAAACATAATAGCCAACGGAATACCCGGAAAACCACCCCCTGTACCCACATCAATAATACGGGTGCCAGATTTAAACTGTATGAGCTTAGCAATACTTAATGAATGAAGAATGTGATGGAGATACAGATGATCAATATCCTTGCGGGAAACCAGGTTTATCTTACTATTCCAGTCTCGGAAAAATATACCCAGTTCCTTAAACTGGGTTTGTTGTTTGTCGGATAATGGGAAATACTTTAGCAAAAGTGATATGCCTTCGTCAACTTCTGCCATAAAAGGTATTAGATTTTATCTTTTGAATTTTTAAGAACATGAAGCATGATTTCTTTAGCCCTGAACAATTGACCTTTAACCGTACCAATAGGCATGTCAAGGTGTTCGGCTATTTCTTCATACGACCATTCTTTAAAGTAACGGAGCTCAACAAGGATGCGATAACGTGGTTTAAGTTTCTCCACAATATCATGCATTATTTTTATCTTCTGCTTCTTGATATACTTCTCTTCCGGGTCTAGGTATTGCGACTTAACCTCCATAGTCATTTCATCACCTTCATCATTCTCGAAGGACCTGTCGATAGAAATAGGCTTGATCTTCTGCCTGCGCATATGGTCAATACAATTGTTGGTGGCTATTTTAAAGAGCCATGTACTGAAAGCGTATTCAGGGGTATAGTGTGATAAGCCTTTAAAAGCTTTCCCAAATGCCTCCATAGTTAGATCATCAGCATCATCCTGATTTTTAACCATTTTAAGCATCATGAAATAAATTGAGTCGTAGTAACGTTTCATCAGCTCTGAATAGGCTTTCTGATCACCTTCTATCGCTTTTTTTACAAGCTCAAAGTCGTGATAAGCCTTCGCCGATAAATGTTCTAGGTCTTCCATTTTACCTCTTTAAACAATAAATTTGATATAGCTACTCCGGGATAGAACACAAAAAGCAATAATCCCTCTATAATAGGCGAATATAGTAATAAATCACTTTCGCCCAGCTTTCTCATGGCTTTGCCGTAAATGAAGGTTTGCATGAGCAAACGTACCCCAAAGAAGGCAAGTGCTATGTTCCAGTAAGGAGTGAATAGTAATACGGTGAAGGTAAGCCAGAAGAGGTATTGACTTAATGTTGTGATTCCCAGCATAAACAAGGTTGATACTTTGTAGTATTTAGCTGTCGAAACATGCCTGCGTTTCTGGTTTACCCATTCTTTAAAGCTTGCCTTAGGTTCAGAAATGGTAATACAATCAGGGCAGGCAGCTATTCGGGTATTTAAGCTGGTAGCTGCCTTATTAATAAAAAGGTCATCATCACCGGAAGGGATATGGCTATATGGTGCAAATCCTTTCTGTTTAGTAAATAATGACTTTTTATATGCCAGGTTTCTGCCCACACCCATATATGGCATTCCGGCTAAAGCCAATGACATGTACTGTAACCCTATCTGGAAAGTATCCATGCGAATGAGTGAATTAACAAAGCCACCTTTTCGGGCGTATGCCCCATATCCTAATACAATTTCGGTTTCGGTATCAAAAGCGCTTATTAAATCTTTCAGCCAACCCTTCCCGGCAGGCCTGCAATCAGCATCGGTAAACACCAGGTATTCGTATTGGGCATTTTTTATGCCAATTGTAAGTGGTAGTTTTTTGCCGTGTTTGTAAACGTTTCCTTCGTGAATAATAAGGCTCCTAAGGGTGCTGTGTTTTTTCTGCATTTCATCCAAGATCTCCTGGGTGCCATCGGTAGAACAATCATTTACAACAATTACTTCAAAAGCAGGATAATCCTGTTCCAATACATATTGCAAATTCTTTTCAAGGAATTTTTCTTCATTTTTTGCGCAGATAATTACAGAAACAGAAGGAAATCCTATACTTTTAACAATACTCTTTTTCTTCCTGAAGGCAAAGCCTGAGTTGATAAAAAGTAAAAATATAAGTTGTATGGAGAAGCAAATACCAAATGAAATAAGGAGGATATTTATAATTATTGCCGGCATCGTATTTTTTGTTTATGCAAAGCTACCTTGATTCATGAGCGGGAATCCTGCTAATTTTGGCATCATTTCAACAGTTTAATTAACATAATGTGTCATTCAAATTAATACATAAAGATACCCAAACTTCTGCCCGTGCAGGTACTGTTCACACGCCTCATGGCATTTTTGAAACTCCTATTTTCATGCCGGTAGGGACTATTGGTTCGGTGAAAGCCGTTACTCAGCAAGATCTGGTGAACGACGTAAAAGCTCAGGTGATTTTAGGAAATACCTATCACTTATACATACGCCCGGGAATGGATATTATGACGAAGGGAGGTGGCCTGCATAAATTCATGCACTGTGATCTTCCAATACTTACAGATAGTGGCGGCTTCCAGGTATATTCCCTGTCACCAACAAGGCAAATAAGGGAAGAAGGGGTGGAGTTCACTTCATACCTTGATGGTTCAAAGCATTTTTTTACACCAGAAAAAGTTTTGGATATTCAGCAGGTGATCGGCTCTGATATTATGATGCCTTTGGATGAATGCACGCCATACCCTGCTGATTATAACTATGTAAAAAAATCAATTGCCCTGACCCATCGTTGGTTAAAACGTAGTGCCGACCATTATAAAAAGAGGCCTGATTCCTTACCAAAGCAATTACATTTTGGTATAGTACAAGGCGGGGTTTATGGTGATCTTCGTGAAGAATCTGCCAAAGCGATAGTGGATATGGATCTGGACGGAAATGCTATTGGCGGCCTGTCCGTGGGAGAACCTGCTGAAGATATGTATGCTATGACAGAAAGGGTGTGTCGTCATTTACCGGAGCATAAACCACGATACCTTATGGGCGTCGGAACTCCGGAAAATTTATTAGAATCTGTAGCGTTAGGTATAGATATGTTTGATTGTGTTATGCCTACAAGAAATGGCCGCAATGGTTGGTTGTTTACGCGTAATGGAGTAGTAAACCTTATGAACAGTAAATGGAGAGACGACTTCTCACCTTTAGATCCCGACGGAACATCCTATGTAGATACTTATTACTCTAAAGCGTATGTAAGGCATCTGCATCATTCGCGTGAAATACTCGGCCCGCAAATAAGCAGTATTCATAACTTAGCATTTTACGTATGGTTAATGCAGGAAGCCCGAAAACATATTTTAGAGGGTGATTTTGCAACATGGAAGAAGGATATGGTAAAGCGGGTAACTAATCGTTTGTAAAATTATGAAGAAACACCTTAAGATAAGGGTACACGGTAAGGTACAGGGCGTTTACTTCAGGGCATCTGCGGTAGATAAAGCACATATCTATGCTGTGGCAGGTTTTACACGTAATGAACCTGACGGAACAGTTTACATTGAAGCCGAAGGCGAGGAGGAGAACCTGAAGAGTTTTATTGAGTGGTGCCATATTGGACCTCCACGTGCATTAGTTGAAAAGGTTTTGATAGAAGAAGGTGACCTGAAAAACTACCAGAATTTTATTACTGTTAGGGTAATATGAAAAAACTGGATAAATACATATTGGGTAAATTCATTGGCACATTCATATATGCAATAAGCCTAATAAGTGTAATTATAATAGTTTTTGATATTTCAGAAAAGCTAGATGCATTTATAAAAAGACATGCTACGTTCCATGCAATAGTATTTGATTATTACGTAAATTTTATACCATACCTGGTTAATCTTTTCAGTCCCTTATTTACATTCATTGCAGTTGTATTCTTTACATCGAGATTAGCTGCCCGAAGTGAGATCGTTTCCATGTTAAGTGGCGGCATCAGTTTCAGAAGATTATTAGTTCCGTATATGATGGGTGCAGGTATAATTGCCTGTATGTCTTTATACCTGAACCATATCGTTATTCCTAATGCAAATAAAACCCGTATACGGTTTGAAGATACATATGTACGAGACCAATATTATAATATATCCGTACATATTCATAAGCAGATAAGCCCCGGAGTGTTTATATACCTGCATAATTATGATGTTACACGCAACCTGGGTATAAAGTTTGCCTTGGAAAGAATAGATAAACAAGAAGTTCGTTTTAAAATAATGTCCGAAACAATTATGTGGGACAGTATAAAGCATGACTGGAAAGTGTATAATTATTTTATAAGAAAGATATTGCCGGATGGAAAAGAAATCACTTCAATGGGTATGGAGAAAGATACTACCCTTGGGTTCTATCCTAATGATTTTATTGAGAAACTTACGAATGTGGAAGCCATGAACTATAGTGAGTTGAATCAATACATTGACCAGCAGAGCATGGAAGGGTCCAGTAACATAAAGTATTTTGAGGTAGAGAAATATCAAAGAACCGCATTCCCTTTTGCCGCTTTTATTTTAACTTTAATAGGGGTTGCTTTGTCAAGCCGGAAAGTAAGAGGGGGAACAGGGCTCCATTTGGGAATAGGATTGCTTATTGCCTTCTCTTTTATCATGTTCATGAAGATATCTACAACCTTTGCCGAAGGCGGATTTATTTCACCACTTATTGCAGTTTGGATACCTAACTTTATTTATGGTGTTCTTGCAATATTTATGATACGGTTTACACCTAAATAGGTTAAAATATTTCTTCCAGAACCAAGTGCGATTTTAATGGGGTAATGGCAAGGTGGAGTTCAAAATATTCTAAAAGTCCCCTCAATAATATTTTTCTGCTTGCAGAAGGAATAGCAGGCTTATAGAAATCTTCCAATCTATATGAGGAAAGCTGGCTCAGCCATTCACTTTCTGCAGGATAAAGAAAATGTGGATGCATTGGAGCCACAGATTGGTAAACACCATCTTTTAAGTTAAAATAAGTAGTGTTGGGCGAATAGTCTCCCTTCGGTAACAAGCCGAAGTGGTCAGCAAGCACGATCATAAATAATATGTGAAAGTTTGCACACTTTTCATTGGTTTCATTTAATAAAATAATAGAAGCCCTAATGAATTCATAAAACGATTCATCGGTTGAAGATTCCTTGAGTAGTTTTATAAGTAATTCAGAAAGAAAAATAGCAATGGTGCTTTTTTCAATGTGTAAGCTTATTCCGGGAGTTTGAACAGATGTTTCAATCTCTTCCAGCTGGATTAAACTATTATTCTCTTTATCATTTATTTCTATTTTAATAATAGAAAGAGGTTGCAATAGATTGACTTTTGTTTTGGAGGATTTTTTATGAATTGAAGATGCCCAACAGGATATGAGGCCTTTGTTTTTACTATAGAGTTTTACTACTGCTCCATTATCTTTATAAGGATAAAGTTGCAGAACAATGGCTTCAGTAGTATCGTGCATTATTAATTAATAAATAGCAGCTTGGAAACAAGAGTTTGGCTTCCATCAGGACTGGCGCAAAATATCAGGTAAACACCGGTTTGTACCCGTCTGCCATCGAAATTATTGCCATTCCATATTGCCTGGCCACCTAAAGCAGTGGTATGGTAAACAAGTTCCCCATTTACCGTGGTGATTTTAACGTCGGCATTTGAAACAAGGTTTTTAATGGCGATAGGGCCGGAATAATCATGCGGAACAGGATCGGGGAAAGCGTATACTTTACCGAATGAAGTTAAGCCCTCAGTTGCAGTACTTCTAAATGAAATTATGCCTTTATCAGTGCCAAAAAACACCTCTCCATTGTTCTGATTAATAGCAATTGTCTGTATGTTATTTGAAAGTAAAGGACTATTAGATTTTGTGAAATTATATATCTGTTGTGTGCCATCAGCAGACATCAGAAAAACGCCTCCACTTTGAGTTCCGATCCATTTACGATTGGCTCCGTCAACTGCTATCGCTGTGGTTACTTGGTTTTGCATAAGGTACTGCGTATATCCGTTTTGCGTTACATAAACCGGTTGAGCATCCCAATCGTGATTGCCATCAAAAACATTATCGGGTGAATAAAATACAACAACCTGGGCATCGGTTCCAACCCAAATAGAACCATTTTGATCTACCGCCATACAAAATATATTAAGGCTTGGTAATCCTCCATTGCCTGTTTGGTTATTTATTAAATGTGTATTACTGCTATTGGGGTCAGCATACGAGCCAAAATCCTGGTATGCCAAAATCCCAGTTCCGTTAAATAACATCCATTTAGCCTGCGATTGGGTAATGAGAACGCTGGTAACCGTAGCAGATGGTTGCACAAACAATGAAAAGTCAAATGCTTTCCATGCAAGATCAGGTTTTTCAACTGTAAGGTATTTTGAAGCTGCTAAAGAATTAGTTACCCATAAATTTCCAATTGTATCATAGACTATTCCTCCAGTTCTGTAGTTGGTATCGTTTGCAACGTTAATATTCTGAATAGCGCTATTTAACGCGGTCCATTTATTTACTAGTTTGTTGCTATTATATTCAAGTAATCCGCCACCCCAACTACCTAAAAAATAATGCAAGGGCTTCCATGGATCAATGGCTATACAATTAAGGTCAGATTCACCCGGAGCTTGTGGAATATAACTCCAGGTACTACCTTGTAAAGAAGATATTCCTGTCTGATTAAAAACAGGGTTATAACTGGCATCGTATCCGCCTGGAACAACCCAAAGATTATTGTTATTAACCGCAAGAGTAAATACTTGGTTGTTATTAGGCCCGGAAGGAGTATATATTGTTCCGGCACTATATATACCGGAAGCTTTTACCAACCCTAAGTTATTATCTGCAACCCATGAATTACCGACGATATCCATAATAGCATCATTGGGTGAAGCTCCGCCACTCAAACCGAAGTAACTACCAGCATGTCTGAAAACATTTCCTGCCGCATCATACACTGTAAGCCCGTAATGCAAAGAAGCAACCAATAAATTTTTATTATTCACCACTGAAGATTCAAGCGAATTTACCGTGGTAAGATTACTGCCAAGTAAGTTATTGTATAAGCTCCAATGGCCATTATAATATACAAAAACGGTATCCTGATCGCCGACACTTCGGGTATAAAGTGCAGAGTGATTAACATATACAGAATCTCCTACAGTAGTTATGGTTGAATATACGCCTGGGTTTAAAATTGGGTTTGTTGCTTTGTGCCAGTAAGCATAGTAATTCAGGTTTGAATTAAGTGAAGCAAGGTATACCCCATTATCGGTAGCGGCAAAAATTGTATCGTTGCAAATAGTAATACCTCTTACATTTAAAGCCGTACCAGAATTACCGATATAGTAAGCATTTCGTATTACGTTTTGAGTGAGATCAACTTGCAATATACCTTGTCCGCACCCTATGTATGCAGAATCACCTTTGTAATAAATACAGTTTATGTTTTTACTTCCCTGTAAATTGTCAATCACTAAATCAGGAATATTTGTAATGGTTTTATTATTCAGAATGTCAATGTTACCGTCGGGGTAGCCAATTACAAGAACATGATCATTTGTGTTATAGCGTGCAACGGAAGGGCCAACATCAGACAGTCCACTGATTTTGGTTAATTTATCAATTGAATTATCAGATGTGTTATATGAAAAGAGTGCAGATCCGGCTACGCAATATATTATATTTTGCCCGGAGGAGTTTTGTCCCATAGTAACTGTAATACCATTACGAAAGGATAAATAGTCTTTCCAGGTACCTATAGGAACATCTTGACCGTATAAGCCAAAATTAATAAGCAATGCCAAAAAAATAAGAATAGGCTTGAATAAATATTCCATGTTGGGTAATAGCTTACAAAAGTAACAGATTAAATGCTCTTTTAGTATGTGATAAAGAATTTAAAAGCGATTATTAATCAAAAATGCTGTTTTTGGGATATTTATAGCCAATTTAGATTTATGTGTTTTCATGGTTTTGTAATTAAAGTATTTTTGTGAAATAAATTTCTCGATGAATTACATTCTTTTTGATGATATTGCTGTAAAAAAGCACCTCCTCCCATTAACATATACAAGGCCTGTATGTGATATTCGAATTGGAATATTAACTATTCGTGAAAAGTGGGAACACGAACTTGGAAAAAATATTTCGGTAAAAACCGATGATTATTTGTCTGTTAAATATCCACAAATACTTTCAGGTAAAGAAAATAATATTTGGATAAATGGTTCTGTATTGCCCTCACCCTTATTAATAAAATCAATAAGAAATTTAAAACCAAACCGGGCTTTATTTTATGCAGGAGTATTAATAGCAGTCAATTCAGGCAAAAAGGAAGTAGATAAGTTTCCGTCCGTAAAAATAAGTGACGAAGTAAAAGAAAAAATATTTCAAGTCGAAAGGCTATGGGATATTTTCTCAAAGAATGGCCAAGCAATTGATGATGATTTTTTGAGATTAACAAAAGGTAGGAAATCGGCCAAGGTTTCATCTACAAACACTTTAATAGGGAACAAGATATTTATAGAAAAAGGTGCTAAACTTGAATGCGCAATATTGAATTCAACTTCCGGGCCAATTTATATCGGGAAAAATGCGGAAATAATGGAAGGTGCGATACTTAAAGGCCCTATAGCTATTGGTGAAGAAAGTATTGTAAAAGCTGGGGCGAAAATTTATGGTCCAACTACTATTGGATGCCATTCTAAAGTGGGAGGAGAAATAAGTAATTCAGTAATATTTGGATACTCAAATAAAGGACATGATGGATTTCTTGGAAATTCTGTGTTAGGAGAATGGTGCAATTTAGGCGCTGACACTAATAATTCTAATTTAAAAAATAACTATTCGGAGGTGAAGCTTTGGGACTATCCTGAAAATCGTTATGTTTCAACTGGTCTTATCTTTTGTGGACTTGTAATGGGAGACCACTCAAAATGTGGTATTAACACTATGTTCAATACAGGTACAGTTGTGGGTGTAAGCTCAAATATATATGGGGGCGATTTCCCCCCTAAGTTTGTCCCTTCCTTCAATTGGGGTGGGGTAGCCGGATTTACTACCTATCAACTCAATAAGGCTTGTGAAACCGCTGAACGTGTATTTGAACGAAGACATAAAAAATTTGATAAAGTAGAAAGGGCAATACTGGCTAAAGTATTTTCGCTGGATACAAAATATCGTAAAAAATAACCTATTTACCGGTTTCTTTCTTATTTTTTAATTTATCCCGGAAGCCATAAGGACAATGCTTGCATCCATTTTGGCAGCAGTATCCTCTTTTTAGGTGATACGCTTCGGTAAATACTTTATATCCATCTTCATTATAATAGAAATCGATTCCTTCTACTAAGTTTTTGTTAAATGGGTTTTCGTTTTCAGTATTCATATTGTGTAATACTACAAAGTTAAACTTATTACAGAATTTGTTTATGGAACATAGCCCAGTCATCCAAATACTGTCAGTTGAGAAAAAAAAGTATTTTTGATTAGCTGAAATGAGAGAAAGAAAGACTGAAATAGGCCTTATATTGGTTGGCGCAATTATATTGTGCTTTTCAGGCTTTTATAATAATTTCCCATTGGTATTTTCCGATTCAGCCGATTACCTGGGTGGGGCTTTTGGCAGGTATATTCCTATAGACAGGCCAGTGTTTTATGGTATATTCTTACGTATTGCCAGTTTAGATACTTCGTTATGGCTGGCTATTTTGGTGCAAGGCATACTAATGTCGTATTTGCTTTATGAAACTTTTAGCATTTTCTATTCAGGCAATAAGAGGAATCTTCTATTCATAATGTCTGTTGCCATACTTACCGTATGTACGGGTATTTCTCAAAATACAAGTATTTTATTGCCTGATATATTTAGCCCTATAGGCATTCTCTGTTTTATAAATCTATTGATTAATAATAAACTAAGTAAGCTAAAACTGATCATTATTTCACTGATATTAATGTTGTGTGTACTGGTGCATTTTTCAAATATGCTGGTGTTGTTTTCCTTATGGATACTGGTATTCATTTATGCAGTTTTCAGGCGTTATAAAAAACAGCAAACAGCCATTACTAAAAAGAAGATACTTATAACCTTTGCATTGGTGTCAAGTGTATTTATAGTAGCTCCTGTAGGCAATTATTTATTCGGAAATAAATTTGTAATATCGGAAGGTTCACATGTTTTTATTATGACCCACCTGGTTGAAACAGGCATTTTAGAAGAATATTTAAAGAACGAGTGCGATCACAATAATTATAAAATGTGCCAATTTAAGGACAGGATAGATACCAACTTTTTATGGGGCGGTAAAGTATTTGGTGAAATGGGTGGATGGGAGGGCTCGCGAGAGGAGTTTAACTCAATCATATTCGATATAGTTACCACTCCAAAATATGCCTTTATGCTTGTTAGGCGATGTATTGAATATTCATTTATGGAATATTTTACTTTTTCGGTTCCTCCTAATACTAATTGGGGTGTTCCACCATACATGAAAAATAATTACAGAATATACGGACGCGATTTCTGTGCTTCATTACAAACCGGTAACAAGCTAAACTATAGTGCTACTAATTATATACAAATGGTATTAGTGATTACAAGCCTGGCTTTTTTGATGTTTATAATTCTAACCCCTTCCGTGTTTCATACACTGACATCTGAACTAAAGTGGTTTACTGTTTTAATACTTGTGTTCAGTTTTATTAATGCTGCTGTTTGCGCCAACTTTGGCACTATGAACGAAAGATACCAGAACAGGATAATATGGCTCATTCCGCTTACTGCTTTTTTTATCTTGGAAAATTTAATCAGTAAGCATCTTCAAAGGAATAATAATATTATCGGTCATACAACATGAAAATTTCCATTGTAGGATGCGGAAATATGGGCCTGGCATACGCCCGATCATTCCTTAAATACAATCTGGTTTCAAAGGAAAATCTGTTGCTTGTCGAAAAAAGCGAAACACGCAAGAATGCACTGAACAAACTTAATATTGGCAAAGTAGTATCGAACTTTGATGATTCAATTTCTACTTATGATTGTAAATCTTTAAACCAAAGTGGACTGTCAAAGATAGGAAGAGGTTAGAGTGAAAACAATAACTTTA
>OLMA01000124.1_pt1 | contig 22832 bp, 14 predicted proteins | sample 1604671 | NCBI WGS metagenome assembly OLMA01 (sample SAMEA104055725, study PRJEB20765) | soil metagenome | biome: Arctic tundra; feature: Polygonal ground; material: soil | place: USA | collected 2011-09 | depth 0-0.5 m | reverse complement strand
TCGAACCAACTCCAAACTGAACGTTTTTATAAGATAACCCGAGGCGCAGGTTGATTTCGGTTATTTCATGATATCCCAACTTTGTATTATAGTTATAAAGCCCCTCCACTCTGGTATAGATTCCCCAGTTTTTTGACAACATTGGTTTGTATTCCAAAACTGCAAGCGTCTCAAAATTATAAGTTTGAGTCAGGTCGAATCGCGGTAACACAAAAACTGAAACATCCTTGCTGAACAGCAAATATTGAAATCCAGCTGTTGGTCTGACTTCCAGGGGGGTAGCGGGAAAACCCATAGCTGACAGGCCAGCTACTGCTGAAATACCTTTCCATACTTCAGCAGTCAGGCAAGATTGCGATATGAAAGAAGTTGTTTGGTTGGCCTGCTCATAACCGCTGGCAAAGCTTGTTACGTTAAAGAATCCAAATTTCGATGTCGACGAAAACTGTTTGCTTAGGATCGACTGGAAGGAGAACCCTTGATTACCGTCAAATAATTCAATCGGGATAGGAGCCCCTTGTGCTGGGGCACTTACCGTTTGCAAACTATCTGAGACTTGGGCAATGACAGAGCCTAACCTAATGTACAATGCAATGAATAGAAGTAACCTAAGCTTCATTTCTTTGATTTGAAATTAAAGCAAAAGTACCCTGTCAATGTCTCACGGGAACGGACGGGAGAAGCAACTATTCGGACAATTCAATCATCTTTTGGTACTCGGTTGGAGTAAAGCCGGAATGTTTTTTAAAGAAGCGACCGAAATAGGAAACATCTTCAAATCCAGTCTCAAAAGCTATCTCGCTGACAGACATATCTTTTTTTTGCATTAAGGCTTTAGCTTCCAAAACCAGCATTTCATCAATTAACATGGACGCTGATCTGCCTAACGTAACCTTTATCGATTTATTCAGATGATTGGGAGTAACATTCAGCTCAGCTGCATAAAAACGTACTGATTTATTTTTGGTGACATAATAATTAAGGAGCCGTTTGAATCCCATAGTAAGTCGTTCATGGGCCGGGAAATTGATTCGCAAACGAAAATCAGAAGACTGTTTCATCTCGGCGAGAAAAGTAGCCAGGTACAATTTTATGATGTCTGCATTTGCTTCATTTTCGTTAAGTTTTTGCATTCGTTTGAGTAATGTTGTTAAATGCCCTAATTCTACATTTGCGAATTTGATGATTGGCCGGATTAACCATTTTGAAGGGTCAACTTTAGCATGAGATAAATAATCGTCGGAAAAATGCAGATAAAAGCCTTCAATATCTTCTGACATAAAAGATAGACTTGTAATTTGCCCGGCTGGCGTCACAATCATTGCGTTTTGTTCAACGGTATAACTGTCAAGACCTGAACTTGCAATAATAGAGCCTTGGGTAACCAGGATAATTGAATGGTTTATTTGTCGGTGGGACTGCAACGGCATCTTTAATTCATATGTATCGTCAGAAAGTCCATGGATATAAAAGTCATGGATATTCTTCTTGTCGTATTCCTTAGAATCATAATAAGCCATGATGAACTTAAATCCATCGCCCTTCAAGGTCGGTATGTTTTTTAATTTTTTCAATCTCCAGCCACTATTTTATGGTTATTCAGTTTAGCATAGTAAACATACGATATAATTAAAAACAATTGTGACACTAACGGACTTATTGCCGATGAAATGCCTTCCACAGCCTCTCAGTATATACTTATAAACGAATAAAATAATGGAGCGTTTTAAGCAAGTTTATTAATGGATATCTTATTTCTTGCCTTTACGTGAGAGGTTGTTAAAAACTACATGGCCTTTACATTTACTATAGTAAACATTGTGTTTAAATTTGCGGTACCACTTTAATTACAAATATTAACCACAAATCACCACATAATGGAAGAAACAAACGCAAATGAATTGATTCCTGAAGAATTAACAGAACAGGAAAAAAAGGAAATTATTTGGGAAGAGAATAATGAAAAGATAATTGAGGCATTGCGCTATTTGCAGCGCAAGCAAATAAAGCCCACCGTTAGCAATATAGCTGTGGCATCGCAGCTAAGCCGCACCACCGTATATAAGCACATAAACGAAAAAGGAGTGGATATTAAATATACCACCAAGGGCAAAGTAAACAAACTGATGCTCGAGGAATTGATGTACAACCTCTGCCGCAGTGGGTGCTATGGGAATGTGCAGGCAGCCAAGCTTTATTTAGAGGCTTTGGGTATTATAAAGCGGGGTGGGGCAGGTGCTATTAATACTATGAATACAAACCTTGTTAGCAATACAAATGCCGTAATGGTAAACGGGCTTGCTTTTACCAGTGAAATGGTACAAAGCCTGTCGGCTGAAAACTTATTGCAGTTAGAGAGTTTTATACGGGCTGCAGCGCAAAATGAACCTAAGGACGGTTTACAAAACGAGCAAAAAATATTAAATATTACTTCTGAAAATCAGGATGTTGACGGTTTACAAAATGAAAAAGTGTAAACCGTGTTTAATGCTCTTCGGGTTAAGATAGAGTAAATTGGTTTCTTACCTGTCTAAAATCTTATTATAGCCTTAAGTTTCTGAAATACACCGAAATAATATGCTGATTAGCTGAATATTTATTTATTTCGTTATGATAAACTTATACCATGAAAATTAAAGAATTGCTTTTCGCTTTATTGGTTCCCGCTTTTTTAATCGGCTGCGATTCCGATAAAAAAAGTGAACATACCACTACTACCTGTACTGCAACCACTTATAATGCTAATACCTACCAGGCGGCTAAAGTGAGTCTGGCTGATCAGGAGAAATCAAACCCTAAAAAGTTTGTAGCTGTAACCGACTTAAAGAACAAGAAGAATCTTATAGGCCAATGGGTGATTGAGGGGAACATTTCAAATAAAGCAACTATTATTAGTTTTAAAGAAATTGATCTGAAGGCTAGTTTTTATGACAAAGACGATGTGCTTTTAGGTACAAAGGAAATTCCGGTGGAGCAGGTTATTAACCCCGGCACCGACTTTACCTTTAAAGTTAAAACCGATGGCTACAAAGGAGCAAAAACAATGGATGTAGTATATAAGAATGTGGTTATTGTACCGGCAAGCGAAGAAAAAAAGATAAAGGATAGCCTTAAAAAGGCTTAGGGTTTTAAGTAATACTTTTAGTCCATCTTTTCTTTTAATTCCAGCATTTTAATTGCTTTTGCAATTCTCTCAATGCGGGGACCCTCTTTTTGGGCAGTGGCTATCCAGTCAACATACCTTTGTTTATATGAGTTTGACAATGAATTAAAGAAATTCAATGCGATCTGGTTCTTCATTAATTCTCTTTCAAAATCTTCCGGTGGTTCAACGGTTCTGGCGCGTTCGTCAAATTCGATGGTCATAATAACAGTATCGCCAAGCTTTACCCCCGCCTGGTTGCGTATCTGATCTTTCAACACAATAAAGTGCTTGCCATTACCATGAGGCATAAGAGAATTATAAAACACCTTTCCGTTCAGGGTAGCCTTTACTTTTACCTGTCCTTTTTTGCCGAATTCCTTTTCTACATCCATAGGTACATTCGCATAATGCCATGTACCATCTCCTTCTGGCTTATTAATTCTCGCTTTAAATTTAAATTGCTTCATAGTAAATAGAAATAGAACGCAGATGACACGGATTGTTTATGATTTTCAAAGATGGCATTTTTTTGGAGAAGTGAAGCGTAATTTCAAGCATAGGTAAAAGCATGAGATGGCAAGATGATGAACCGATTTCTACTACGTTCTTTTATCTTGATATAAAAGAACCAAAAGATCAAGACAGCCGAAGGCAATCACTCCTATGGGTCGTGACCGGTTCATTCCACTCTGCTGCATTTACCTTTGATGGCCGCCTGTCAGTTCTTCTCCTTTAGGGAGAAGTAAAACGTAATTTCAAGTACGAATGGCAAAAGAACTAGGTGAAAGGTGGGCGCGGGTTAGCTACAAGAGATGCGAGTTTAGGTAACACAGGCAAGCAGGGAACAAATGCCGCCCCAAATCAATCACGAAATAGAATAGAACACAGATAACGCGGATTAATTGTCAATTGTCAACTCTCAATTTTCAATTTTAGATAACCAGTTTCTTATGACGGTAAGGCTTGTTGGCATCATCGCCAAGGCGCTTCTTCTTGTTCTCTTCGTATTCGGTATAACCACCTTCAAAATAATAAACCTGTTCATTACCTTCAAAAGCAAGTATGTGTGTACACACCCTATCGAGGAACCAGCGATCGTGAGATATTACAACCACGCAGCCTGCAAAGTCTTCCAGTGCATCTTCCAATGCACGTAAGGTATTTACGTCAATATCGTTAGTAGGTTCGTCAAGTAGCAATACATTAGCTTCAGTCTTTAAGGTTAAAGCCAGTTGCAGCCTGTTGCGTTCTCCACCCGAAAGTATACCGCACTTTTTGCCCTGATCGTTTCCGGTAAAGTTAAACCTACCTATATATGCGCGAGAGTTTATAGTTTGTCCGCCTAACACAATGTTATCGTTACCGTCAGACAGAACTTCATACACCGTTTTGTTAGGGTCAATAGCGGCATGCTCCTGGTCAATGTAGCCGATCTTAACCGTTTGCCCAAGCTTAAACTCGCCTGTTGTTGGCTTCTCCTGATCCATTATCATACGGAACAGGGTGGTTTTACCTGCACCGTTAGGCCCAATGATACCAACAATACCTGCAGGTGGCAGGTTAAAGTTAAGGTGCTGGTATAAGGTTCTGTCGCCGTACGCTTTAGATACATCAATAGCTTCAATAACCTCATTACCTAAACGCGGACCATTAGGAATGAATATTTCGAGCTTGTCTTCTTTCGTTTTCACATCTTCGCCCATCATTTTATCGTAGTTGGCCAAACGGGCTTTACCTTTAGCATGGCGGCCTTTAGTTCCCATACGTATCCACTCTAACTCTTTATTGAGCATCTTCTGTCGCTTCGATTCTGATTTTTCTTCCTGTGCAAGGCGTTTGCTCTTCTGTTCTAGCCACAATGAGTAATTGCCTTTATACGGTATTCCTTCACCACGGTCTAACTCTAATATCCAGCCGGCAGCATTGTCGAGGAAATAACGATCGTGCGTTACGGCAATAACTGTTCCTGCGTATTCCTGCAAATGTTGTTCCAGCCAGTCAACCGATTCCGCATCAAGGTGGTTGGTAGGTTCATCTAACAATAGTATTTCAGGCTTTTGTAAAAGCAATCTGCATAATGCAACCCTTCTCTTTTCACCACCTGAAAGCTTTTCTATAAGGGCATCGCCCGGAGGACAACGTAACGCGTCCATAGCCACCTGTAATTTGCTATCCAGGTTCCATGCGTCGTGTTGCTCGATCAGGTCGTTCAACCTTGATTGTTTTTCAATAAGTTTGGTCATTTCATCATCGCTCATCGGCTCTGAGAACTTATTATTAACCTCTTCGTATTCCTTTAATATAGCAGTTACTTCAGCTGCACCTTCACGAATAACTTCAATAACCGTCTTGGTTTTATCGAGTATTGGTTCCTGTTCCAAGTATCCTACTTTGTAGCCGGGAGAGAAATGTATTTTACCATCGTACGATTGTTCAATACCTGCAATTAGTTTTAACAAGGTAGACTTACCCGAGCCGTTTAAGCCTATTACGCCGATTTTAGCGCCATAGTAAAACGATAAATAAATGTTCTTTAATATCTGTTTTCCGGTGGGCAATATCTTGCTCACGTTAACCATCGAAAATATGATCTGCCTGTTCTCTGTCATTGTTCTTTTTTATTAGGTGTGCAAATATCGTAAAAACATGCAAATATCCGTATTATTGGAACGACTGAATTACTTTGGTTTTTCTACTGACTTAAACTTGCTGATAAAAACCAGTTTGTAACAGTCTGAAACTACGGAAATACATGGTATTCACCCATATTCTTTATATCTTGTTCATAACCATTTAAAATTTAACCTAAAACATATGGTTATAATAGAAATAATGATTAGATTTGATAGATAGAAACCTCCGGCCAATGAAGAAATATTTACCTATTGCATTTTTAGTCATTTTTTGCGCACTTGAAGCAAGGGCGCAATCGGGCACATATTATAGTGGCAATTCTGTAAAAACTGAACAGAATTCAACCCACGTTTTAAGCGATCCATCCAATTTCCCGGGAAATATTAAGGCCTTCTTAGAGAATAAAGGACAGTTTGTAAATACAGTAAATGACTGGAAGGTATTATATGGCTGTGATTATCAAGGAACAAGAATACTCTTTACTGATAAAGGGGTTATTTATGTAATTCCACAACTAGTAAAAGGTGAAGGTGAAAAAGATAAATATAAAAATCCAGAGGAAGAAAATGAACATACCAGAAAAACTATTTTTAATACTGTATCAATAGCCTGGGAAAATGCAAACACAGAGTTAAACATTGAACCGATAGGAAAAAGAACTGACCAATTTGGAAGTATTGACCCCGTTAATATGGGCAAGAGTATAGATAATATTAACGGTTTTCAAAAACTGGTTTACCACGATGTGTACCCTGGAATTGATATTGAATATACGTTCCATTCTAAACAGGGTATAAAATATGCTGTTAAAATAAAGCCAGGTTATTCATTAACCCAATTTAAAATGCTTTACACCGGTCAAAGCGGCCTTCATCAGGATGAACAAGGAAATATACATATTGAAACACCTGTAGGCGATATAATTGATCATGCTCCTGTAAGTTTCCAGGATAAAAAAAAAGTAGAGTCATCTTTTAAAAAAATAAGCGATAATGAAATTTCTTTTGTTATAAAAAATAGGAATTCAAACACTGATCTTATAATTGATCCCTGGACAGTATCACCAACCACGGGTACATTTGTACCAGATCGCGTTCACATGGATGCCGCAAATAATGTGTATATTTTAGGATCGTATGCAGCAGGGGGATTCAATACAGAAATTATCATGTATGAACAAAAATATACTTCTGCAGGTACACTGGCCTGGACATACACCTATAATCAATTAAACAGTACTTCTTTTCTTTATGGTCCAAATAATTTAGAATCAGATCTTGCGGTTGATCCGGCTGGTAATTCATACGTGGCTGGTCCTTTGTATTATCAAAATGCAAATAGTCAATGGTATGCGATGGTTAGTCTCAATACAAATATGGGGTTGAATTATTTTTATAATACGTATAATGCAAAGACAGTGTTTGAAGTATGGAACCTGGCATTCAATTGTGCTAATACAACTCTTATTCAGGCTGGCGCCGGACCAGCTGCCCAGCAAGGTGAAGTATCTATTGTTAATGCTACTAACGGAAATCTCGGTGGGGTTTACAATGCAGCAGCAGGCTCAGACCCTTCTGAGATTTACACTGGATGTATTGCCCCTAACGGCCTTTATTACGGACTTTCCTCTGATTTAGAGTTTAATGATAATATACCAAATGATCAATTATTTTGTTGGAATATAGCTGGAGCAGCTCCAGCAGTATTGTGGAATGTTAATACTGGGTATAGCTTTGATGATTATGAAGTTAAAAGCCCTTATGGAGACGGAGATAATAATATTGCAGCAGGCTGTGCATATCTATATACTATGGATGGGCTTGTGTTAGAGCAGAGAAGCTTAACTACTGGCGCAGTAATCAATAGTGTTAATGTACCCGGCGGTAATAATGGCCATGCCGGAGAAGATGATAAGGCTCCTGGTAAGGATAATTCCGGTATTGCGGTTGATTTAGCATGTGGGTATGTATATGTGGGCACAAAAGGAAGTGTTCAGGTTTATGATCAGAATCTTAATTCCATAACATCACAACCTATGCCCGCCGGAGGAATAGTTTATGGAGTTACCTTTAATAATGGATTGGTTTCAGCATGTGGTGCTACATTAGCTGGTGCTGGTTTTGTGGCCCAATTTCAGGCACAAACATGCCCTGCATTAACTATTACGCACGTTAGCACAACTTGCGGCTTACCGAATGGAATAGCCAACTTAGCAACGCCTACCTTTTGCGCTGCACCATACAATTATACATGGAGCAATGGAGCTACAACTCAAAATGTAACAGGTTTAGCGGCAGGTACATATACTGTTAATGTGGGTACCCAGACTAATTGTGCTACAGAATCTGACACAGTAATTATTGGCCCTTCATCGGCAGAAACAGTTACAGCAACACCCACGGGTGGAGGCTGCTCGGGTGGTGCCAGTACTACTGTAACAGGTGGCACACCTGCTTATGCTTATTCCTGGAGCAATGGAGCTACTACATCTAATATTACCGGTGTTGCTGCAGGTAATTATACTGTAACAGTAACTGATGCTGAAAGTTGTGTAGAAACAGCTACTGTTACTGTTTCTGGTACACCACTAAATGTTTCCGGAACTCCGGTTAATGTTACATGCCCTGGAGGAGCTGATGGAAGCGCTTCTGTTACAGTAACAGGCGGAACTTCTCCCTATACGTATTCATGGAACACTGGACAAACTACTTCAAGTATAACGGGTATTGGTGCCGGTTCATATACATGTACTGTAAATGATGCAGGTACTTGTTCAGGAAGTGCAACAATTACTATAACACAACCTAATCCTATAGTTGTTGATACAACATCAAGCCCAGCAACATGTACTGGCGCCACAGGTTCAGCAGGAGTTACAAGCGTAACAGGCGGTACAGGCCCATATACATACTCCTGGAATGGCGGTCAAACAACTTCTACCATCAATAATTTAACTGCGGGAAATTATACTGTTACTGTAAAAGATGCTAATGGCTGTACTCATCCTTCTATAGTTACTGTTGGAAGCACAGGTGCTACAATTATACCAATAGCAACTGAAACAAATGTACTATGTAACGGTAAAAGCACAGGAACAGCAACTGTTACAGGTTCAACAGGCGGTACTGCCCCGTATACTTATACTTGGAGTGGGGGACAAACTACAACTACAGTGAACGCTTTACCTGCCGGAACATATACTGTAACTTCAAAGGATAACACAGGCTGTGTCGGGCAAACAACAGTTACTATAACTCAGCCAACACCATTGCAATTAAGTTCTTCTGCAGTTGGTGTGAGTTGTCACGGAGAATGTAATGGCCAGCTTATTTCATTGCCTTCGGGCGGTACAGGGCCTTATACTTATACATGGAGCAATGGTGTTACTTCGGCCAGCGAATCGAATGTATGCCCTGCAACATATTCAATAGTAGTAAAAGATGCAAATGGTTGTACTATCGATAGTACAGGCCTAGTGGTAAGTCAACCTACTGCTATAACAGGAACTACTACCACAACACCTGCGCAATGCAACCAGGCCGATGGTGGGGCTTGTGTAACTGCTTCAGGTGGAACAGGCGCTTACACTTATTCATGGAATACAGGTATTACTACTACTTGTATTAGTAATGTTTTAGGAGGACCTTATTCAGTAATAATTACGGATGCCAATAATTGTAAGGATACGGTTAAAGTAACGGTACCTAATATTGCGGCAGATACCGTTATTATTACTGCTACTAAAAATGTGAGTTGTTTTGGTGGAAGCGATGGAAGCATAACATCACAGGCAAGCGGTGGTGTAGCGCCATATACTTATGCATGGAGTACTAATCCTGTTCAGACAACACCTGTAGCAACAAACCTTATAGCGGGTACCTATACTGTTTCTGTGAAAGACGGATCTCCGGGTGGATGCCCAGTTATTGCAGTTGCGACGATTACGCAACCTGCGGTGGTTGTACCAACTGCACCTGCACCGCAAACTATTTGTATTGGTGATTCGGCTAAGCTTACCGTTACTGCTGTTGGTGGCACCCCTCCATATACATTCACCTGGATGCCTGGTAATTTAACCGGAAGTACAGTAACTGTTAGGCCTGGCACAACAACTACGTATACTATACTTACTGTTGATGCCAATAATTGTCTCGGTGCTCCGGTTCAGGTTGTCATTACCGTTAACCCTCCGTTAAAAGTAACTGTAACACCTAATCGGGCTACCTGCCCGGGTGGCAGTAAAAGTATTGGAGCTACTGCGAGCGGGGGAGATGGTGTCTATAGTTATACATGGACTCCTGCAACCGGTTTAAGCTGCTCAACCTGTGCCACTACCGCTGTAACCCCAACAGCTACAACCCAATATACAGTTGTCGTTCATGATAACTGCGGAACACCCCCTGTAAAAGATAGTGTTGTAGTTACTGTTGACCCTTTGCCGAACGTGAAGTTTGTGGCCGATACATTAGCGGGATGTCCTATATTGTGTGTAAACTTTACCGATTCAACAACGATTGCCTCGGGTGGTTTAGCTTCATGGTACTGGACATTTGGTGATAGTTCAACTTCAGCTAAACAAGATCCACGGCATTGTTATAATAATCCTGGAGTTTATACTGTTTCCTTAAAAGTAGTATCAGATAGTGGATGCCCTGACAGTCTTACCATACCGAAAATGATAACGGTATATAGTGTTCCTGTAGCTGCTTTTACTGCAACACCTCAACCTGCAACTATAATTTCTCCTCAAATCACATTTACTGACCAGAGTACCGATATATATGGTATAGCAACCTGGTTCTGGCAGTTTGAAGATCCCTTAGACAGAACTTCAACTATACAAAATCCTCAATATACTTATGCCGATACTGGTACCTATTGTCCTAAACTTAAAGTAACCAATAAACATGGCTGTGTTGATTCAGTTCAACATTGTATTATTATTGATCCGTACTTTACACTATATATCCCTAACGCGTTTACGCCTAATAGTGATGGACTGAATGAAGTGTTCAATGTTAAAGGAACTTATATATGTGGTTTTAAGATGTATATTTTTGATCGTTGGGGTATGCAGTTATATTATACCGAAGACTTAAATAAAGGCTGGGATGGAAGAGTGAACGGTGGTGCAAATATTGCACAGGAAGATACTTACGTCTACCTTATTGAAGCAACCGATTGCATTAGCCATAGTAAACACCAATATATAGGTAGGGTAACTATAATAAAATAAGAACAGAGAAATCAAATAGTAAAGGACAGCTTAGAAAACAGGCTGTCTTTTTTTCTTGCTCCTTATTAGTGAATTTTGCTTAAGCCCTGAAAATTCGTAGATTTGTTTGTTAATGTATGTCCGTTTGATAGAAAAAGTTACAGGAATGAGAAAAATACTATTGACCGTGTTTGTATTGTTTTCTTTTGAGGTTATAGCACAGTCATACATTTCCGATAGCCATGGGCCATCATCAGGCAGTCCTCAAGAGCCAGATTGGGTTAGCAGCGGAGTGAAAACTTCTACACATAATGAAGGGGGTAAGACAAAATGGGTTAGCAGCCCTTTCGACCACCAGGTTTTTATAGAAAATAAGGGTCAGTTTGATGCGGATATTCATAGTGAAAATAAGATTCTTTTCCAGGTTAAATTAGGAGATGTTAATGCATACTTTACTTCTTCTGGTGTAATATACAAATACACCAAACTTCCTGAAAAGAATTTGAAGGATGAAGATAATGACGGAGGTAAACAATCCAATAAAAAAAGTGAAATCTATTATACTTCTTATACGTGGAATAGTTCAAATTCTAACGTAACAGTTACTGCTGCCGATGAACAAACATATTTCTATGCTTACCCTACAGGCCTTGCCAGTTCAATAAAAGTTAATGTGTTTAAAAAGATAATCTATCACAATCTTTACCCGGGTATAGATTGTGAGTATTCATTCATTAGGGGTAAAGCTGGCTTGAAGTATGCTTTGATAGTACATGCAGGCGCAGATCTTTCTTTGGTAAAACTAAAGTACAATGGGATTGCAGGAATGAAAGAGAAATCAGGGGATATACTCGTGCAAAGTGATATTGGAGAAATTATTGACCATGCCCCGGATAGTTATTTTAAAAAGAGTGGTAAGCATGTTAAAAGCAAGTACATTATTACCAACCAAAATGAAGAATCATTTTCTGTAAACGCAATAATAGATTCTTCCGATAACCTGGTTATAGATCCCTGGAGTTGGAGTTCTACTTTTACTGCCGCAAATAATGCTGCATATGATGTTGATTATGATAATGCAGGTAATGTTTATGCCTATGGAAGTTTTGAGCCTTTTCAATTGGTAAAGATAAATGCGGCAGGAACCCAGCAATGGATATTTAATGCTACTACGATTGATAGCGCTTATGGAGATTTTGCAGTTGATAAGGTTACAGGCACTTCATATATAGTTGAGGGAGCAAATAACAAAAGCGGGGCAAGGGCTTTAAAAGTAAATACAAATGATTCGCTTGAAAGTACCTTCCCCGGTACCAAGGCTATGTATGAAATGTGGCGTGCGGAGTATAATTCATGTACCCGGCAAATAGTTATCGGTGGCGGCGGTGCAAATACACCCAATACACAAGCCTGTATATTGGATACAGATATGAGCACATTTACTCCTGTTAATCCCTTAGGAGCTGTTGACGGGTACCATGATGTATGTCTTATTGCTATGGATCCGGTTGCAAGTAAAGCATATATGGCTGTAGCGGCTTCGCAAACAAGCCCTAATTTTAATAATATTCTTATTTCAGTGCCAATACCGGCACTTACTCCTGCAATGTACCAAACGCCTGATAAATTTGGATTTCTGGAGATAGGCTCAATTGCTTATTTTCAAGGCTCTACAACTCCTAACGGAATGAACGGAATGGCAGCCAGCCCGAATTGGTTATATATGTATGATGGAGATACTTTGAAGAAGGTTAATAAAGCAACCGGGGCTATTGTGGCAAATAAACAGGTCTCCGCATTAGGGGCGTTCCAGTTTGGCGGCCTTGATGCTGATGCTTGTGATAATGCATATGTAGGTGTGAACAAAACTATTCAGGTTTATTCATCTGCACTTACACTAACCTCGAGTATTCCATTAAAAGCAATAGTGTATGATGTTGTGTTAGGTGCAAGCGGCCAGGTGGTCTATACTGCTGAAAATGGGTTTGTAGAAGCTATTAGCCTTGCCACGCCACCCAGCTTTACCATTACAAATTCAGAAACTCCGACAACTTGCTCCAAGTGTAATGGTTCTGCAACGCCTACATTGCTGATATGTGGTTCAGTTCCGGTAACTACGCCTAATTATTTGTGGAGCCCTGGTGGTCAAACCACACAAACAGCAACAAATTTATGTGTAGGCACCTATACAGTTACCATTAGTCTTGGTTGCGGCCAGGTATATATTGATACTCTTACAGTAAAAGCAAGTATTCCGCCTGCATTAACAATAACTACAACTCAGGTAAATGAAAAATGTTTTGGAAATACTAATGGGAGTGCTACCGTTACTGTTACCAGTGGTACTTCACCTTATACGTATGCATGGGTGCCATCAGGAGGAACGAATGCAACGGCTTCAAATCTTGCAGCCGGAACATATACGGTAAGAGTTACCGATGCGGCCTGTCAAAAAGACTCAGCCATTATTACAATTACACAGCCAGGCCTGTTGAGAGATTCTGTTGCAGCCACAACAAACGTCAGTTGTTTTGGTGGAAGTGATGGAACAGTTACGGCCGGGGTGAAGGGTGGAACAATCCCTTATTCCTATTCATGGAATTCTACCCCGGTTCAAACTACTGCCAAAGTAACGGGCCTTCCTGTAGGTTCATATACCGTTACAATTACCGATGCGAATGGATGTACAGGTACTGCCAATACAACAATTACCCAACCAACCCAATTGAGAGATTCTGTAGTTTCAACAACTCCGGTTACATGCCCCGGTTCTACAAATGGCTCGGCTACAATGGGTGTTAAAAATGGTACTCCTGGCTATACTTATTCATGGAATTCTGCACCTATTCAAACAACTGCCACAGCATCAAACCTGGCTGTTGGATCATATACCTGCACAGTAATTGATGCTAATGGATGTTCAGGTACAGCAGTTGCAACTATCACTTCACTTTCATCCATGCGCGATTCTATTGTATCTACAGTGAACGAGCTATGCTTTGGAGCAAACACGGGTAGTGCAACAGGCGGGGTAAAGGGCGGAACGCCTCCTTATACCTATTCATGGAATACAGCACCAGTACAAACCACCACTACGGCAAATAACCTGGCATCGGGCTCTTATACATTTACTGTTACTGATGCAAATTCATGTTTTGTAACGGCATCAACTACTATTACACAACCGAGTAGGGTACGTGATTCAATAAGTATATCCAATAACGTTTTGTGTTTTGGAGGAAATACAGGAAGCGCCACGGTTGGTGTGAAAAATGGTACTCCCGGGTATACTTTCTCATGGAATACTGTTCCCATACAAACTACCGCTACTGCAACAGGGTTATCTATAGGTTCGTATAACTGTACAGTTACCGATGCAAACGGATGCATTAATGTAGTGAACGTAATAATTGTACAACCCACACAACTAACCATGCGTGCCGCGGCATTTCCTGCAGCATGTTTCGGGCAATGCAATGGCAGCGCAACAGCCTTACCTAAAGGAGGAACAACGCCTTATAGTTATTCATGGAATACAGTGCCACCTGCAACAAATCCCAACATAACAGGTCTTTGTGCCAGTAATTATTCTATACAGGTTACTGATGCTAATGGCTGTGTTGTTGATTCTACACCTATAACAGTTACACAACCTCCTGCAATTTCAATCACAAAAACAGGTACCGTATCAGCCCACTGTGGCCAGCCGGATGGAAGTGGAGGAGTTTCTGTTGCCGGTGGTAACCCGCCTTATTCCTATAAGTGGAGTAATAGCACATCAAGTACTACGGCTAATTTGAATAATGTAACACCTGGATCCTATTGCGTTACTGTTACCGATGCAAATGCATGCACCGATACGGTTTGCATAGTTATTAATGATATACCCGGAGAAACAGTCAGTATAACTTCAACAACAAACGATACCTGTAATGGTGGTGCAGACGGTACTGCTACAGCAGGTGTTACAGGTAATGTGGGGCCTTATACATATTCATGGAATAGCACACCTACTCAAACAACACAAATGGCAACAGGCCTGAAAGCTGGAACCTATACAGTAACTGTTACTGATTCTGTAGGTTGTATTTCAACTGCGGTAGCAACTATAAATCAACCTACGGTAGTAATAACAACCACAAATGTTCCTCCACCTATTTGTATTGGACAACCAACAACCATTAATGCAACATCAGTAGGCGGAACAACTCCATATACATATTCATGGAGTAATGGTGCAACAGGTTCCTCTATTACAGTAAGCCCTCCTGTAACTACCACGTATAGTGTTACTACTGTTGATGCATACGGATGCTCCGGTAATCCAATCACTACCGTTGTTGTTATTGTAGATCAACCCTTAGCGGTAACAACTATAAGTCCTGTTGCTATTTGCCCCGGCAATACTGCTACACTAACAGCTAAAGGAAGTGGGGGAGACGGAAACTATGTTTATACCTGGACACCGGGAAATACTACCGGTGCAAGCATACAGGTTACTCCGGCAGCTAACTCAGAATATACAGTTACGCTAAGTGATAATTGCGAGAATTTTACCGTAACCGATAGTGTGCAGGTTTTGATCGATCCAACACCTGTTGTGAAATTCACATCAGATACTGCGCTTGGTTGCCCTGGACAATGTGTGAAATTTACCGATGGAAGCACAGTGCCGGGTGGTATTAAATCTTGGTTGTGGACATTTGGAAATGGCGCGACCTCTACCAGTCAAAACCCTACATATTGTTTTGATAGCGCTGGGCTGTTCACAGTAAGCCTTTCAGTAGTATCAGATAGCGGATGTAAAGGCTTACTTGCGGTACCAAAGTTTGTGACTATTTACAGCGACCCGGTAGCGGCATTTGATTACACACCGCAGACAACCACAAATGTATCGCCTATAATAACATTTACCAACCAAAGTACCGACATATATGGCATAATTAAATATCTGTGGAAGTTTAATGAAGCGCCATATAATGCAGAGGCCACGGTAAAAGATACTAGTTATGCCTACCACGATACAGGTACGTTTTGCCCCATACTATATGTTACCAACAAACATAAATGTGTAGATTCGGTTCAGCATTGTGTAGTTATCAATCCATTCTTTACTCTATATATTCCGAACGCGTTTTCACCAAATGGTGATGGAAAGAATGATGTGTTTGCTCCTAAAGCCAATTTTGTCTGTGACTTTCAGATGTACATTTTTGACAGGTGGGGCATGCTTTTATACTATACAGATGATATAAAGCATGGCTGGGATGGAACTGTGAACGGCGGAACTAATTATGTTCAGGAAGACACCTACATTTATATAATAAAGGTTGTCGATTGTGTTGAACACAATAACCATTCTTATCTTGGTAAGGTTACGGTGGTAAATTAAGAAATCAACTTACTCGCCAGTTTTTCTGCTTGTACTCTTAACTCAGGTACGGCGGTACTTTCCCAAAGCATTCCTCTTAAATTAGTACCCAAGGTAAACACGTTATTTAATTCTTCTCCGTATTTATCTATTACCTTGAAGTTCTCAGCATCGGCATTTATTCCAAGCTCAAGCGGGTCAGCAGTAAGTATTCCTCTTTTCCACATGTTTTGAAGAACAGCATTTCCTGTTTTTTTTATACTGCTTTCCGGGCCGGTACAGTTTATAACTCTTTCTACCAGCAATGTTTCTTTATTTCTTGTTTTACGGTTATAATAATTTGCCTGTATTCCATCCGTTGTTTCTGTAGCATTTTCAAGATTTCCGGCAAGTACAATAAGCCTGTTGTGAATACGCAGATTTTGCATCCTGTCATGTAAATTTAAAGGTAGGCGATGGCGGGCCACACCATATAAATGTCTTAACCTGCTGCTCATAAAGTACCTCCGTTCACCAGCCGAAAGCGACTGCCAAATCTTTTGTGTATAGGGCCGAAGTGAGTCTATGATTGGCTCAGCCGAAAGGCCCAATTCTCTTACTATCCGTATATGTTTATGCGCAAGTTTTACCAAGTCATATAACCGGTAAGGCTCCTGCAATTCTTTCTTTAATCCTGTATACGCCATCCCTCCATGCCTATGGGGTAATATGCCAAACCCATGCGGAGAAAGTGAATATATTTTACCGGTGAATCCATTTTCAAGTAAGCCAAGTACAGTATCAACCATAGTTAACCCGCTACCTAATATCAAAATATCCTTCTCTGTTTTTGTGTTAAGGACAGCTTCATTTTTCCAGGAGTTCTTAAAATATGCAGGGCTTGAATAAAAGTCAGCATTAGGTATTAATGGATTCCTCGGCTCTGAATTACCTGTTGCCAGAACAAGTTTAGTGGCCGATATGTTTTTACCATTTTTCAATAGAGCCATAACAGAATCTTCACTGATCTCTACATCAACAACTCTATCATCAATTACATTTACTTCAGTATCGGTTCTTTTGTTGTTGAGTGCATTGTTCCATATCTCTTCCAGGTATTTACCGTAAAGGTTTCTTGGTAAAAATGTGCGGGAAAGCAATTCTTTGTCAATACTATTGTATTCTTCTCTTTCATGAACCCAATCAATGAAGTCGCCTGGCTTATCTGGAAAAGCACTCATATTGCCGGCAGGTACATTAAGTAAATGTGACCCGGAATAAGAACTATACGCAATACCTTTGGCTATCGGGTAGTCAGAGTTGATAAGGGTAATTTTAATAGATTCCTGAGTCTTACGCAGTATATTAACAGCCGTTATAATTCCGCAGAACCCGCCACCTATTATTACAATATGTTTAGGTAATGAACCCATAGTTTTATAATTCCCTGCAAACATAGGAAAATGAACCTATATATAGTGTGCGAAGAATCTATTTGAGAATACCTGATACACTTCTTTATATCTGTTATATTTGCACAAACAAAGCAAAATGGCATTTCGATTGATACATAACAGGGCTCAGCAGGTTGCAGTAATTGCATTTGTAGTGAATATCGTCTTGTCTATAGTATTGCTCTTTTTTGGTGTTGCTGTTTATCTTACCTTGCCTTTTTTAATGGTATGGATAATGATATGGGTTATTGGCTCAAGTATTGATAATAAAGCTGACAGCGATGAGGTTAGGTAAGTTACTTTTCATATTCCTATTAGGTTTTGTTATTCATGCAAAAGCGCAAACTGCCGATAGTTTAAAATCTTACACTACACAAAGTTCAGATACCAATATCCGCGTTATTGCTAGCACTCCTGTAAACAATACCTTACAAAAGGTAGAGCAATATGAACAAATGTCTCACGGTACATTTTCGGGGTATCGTATCCAGGTACACTTCGGGTCAGACAGGGTTGGCGCCGGGACAGCCAAATCAGATTTTTCTTCAAAATATCCTTCATGCCCTTCTTATTTAACATATCAGCAGCCTTACTTTAAAGTATGTGTTGGTGATTTCAGGAATAAACTGGAGGCAGTGGATATGCTCAATAAGATAAAGAAAGATTATCCCGGAGCATTTGTTATTCGCGATAAAATAAACCCACCACCTTTACACTAATCATGCCGAAGGCTGCAATACCTATTACAGAGGCTTCTTCTCGTTACAACCATTTGGAGAAGATGCCCGTTAAAGAACTTCTGAGGAATATAAACAAGGAAGATCATAAAGTACCGGCTGCAATAAATAAGGTAATACCTTCAATTGAAAAGCTGGTAAAAGCAATTATCCCTAAAATGAAGAAGGGTGGAAGGCTCTTTTATATTGGCGCAGGTACAAGCGGACGTTTGGGAATTGTCGATGCATCGGAATGTCCACCCACATTTGGCGTTCCGCATTATATGGTAATAGGGTTAATTGCGGGCGGTGATGCAGCTATTCGCAAGGCCGTTGAATTCGCAGAAGATGATACGAAGCAAGGGTGGAAAGACCTGGGTAAATATAAGATAACCGATAAAGATGTTGTTATAGGCATTGCTGCATCCGGAACTACGCCTTATGTGATTGGCGCCTTAGAACAATGTAATAAGAGCAATATCACTACAGGTTGTATTACATGCAATCCCGGCTCACCGATTGCAAAAACAGCCAAATATCCGGTTGTGGTTATGGTTGGGCCGGAATTTGTAACGGGCAGTACCCGAATGAAAGCAGGCACAGCGCAAAAACTAGTGCTGAATATGATATCCACGTCGGTTATGATAAGCCTCGGGCGGATAAAAGGGAATAAAATGGTAGATATGCAGCTTACAAATAATAAACTAGTAGCCCGCGGTATTCGTATGTTGGAAAAAGAGCTGCACATTAGTACCAAGAAAGCGCATGCTTTATTAATGAAGTATGGTAATGTGAGAAACGCAATAAAGAACAGTTGAAGAGAATGAGATTCAGGATACGAAGAAAATATATACCTGGTATAATTGTTTTCGGGCTGCTTATTCTAATGGTTATTACCAATCCCGGGCAGGATCATTTTAAATCATACATAAGAGCCCAATTGATTAAACGAAAGTTTTCTTTGGAAGATATTAAAGAAAGCATGACTTATGCGAAGACGGCTAACTATATTATATTTTCTCAGTACAGTTTTAAGATAAAGGATTATGGGGTGCCTACGGAAGGCAATTATATAGGAGTATTTGAATGTTTTATTTCCACAGGTAATTTCACAGCAGACGAGGATTAATTATGTTATCAAAAGCGCAGATAAAACTAATCCGTTCCTTACAAAATAAAAAATTTCGTAAAGAGACTGGATTATTTGTTGCAGAAGGGAAGAAGCTGGTTGAGGAAATTTCGTCCTCTTCAATTAAGGTGGCTCACATATATGCTACTAACAGGTATAATGGCTCCTTGCCTCACACACTTATTACTGAAGAAGAATTATCGCAGGTAAGCACATTAACAAGTCCGCAGGCTATAATTGCTTTGTGTTATATTCCTGAAGCCTCTGGTCAATTACCTGATCTTAAAAATGAACTGGCGATTGCATTAGATGATATGCGTGATCCGGGCAACCTGGGTACGATCATCCGTATTGCTGATTGGTTTGGTGTGCGAAATGTTTTCTGTTCCGAAGAGAGTGTAGAAGTGTTTAATCCAAAGACAGTACAGGCGACTATGGGATCTATAGCCCGAGTTAATGTTTATTACGTTAACCTGAGTGAAGTAATTGAACGTTATAAAAATGAAAGCATTCCAGTGTATGGCGCTATGTTGGAAGGCAAGAATGTGTATGAAAAAACACTCACACAAAACGGGATACTAGTGATTGGCAATGAAGCCAACGGTATATCAGAAAACGTTGCCCGTAGTATAAACCATTCTATCCGGATTCCATCGTATGCCACCAATAACGGCCCTGAATCATTAAATGCAGCAGTTGCAACGGCTGTGCTTTGTGCCGAGATAAGAAGGAGAAAATAGCTTCTTGTCAATTAACAAATTTTAACACCCTCGAATTCCTTAAGCACTTAATTTTGGGAGCGCATTTTAAAAACATATGGAAGTAGTTATAAAGAACCTGGTGAAAAAATATGATGGCCGAAAGGCTGTTGATGGAATCAGTTTCAGGGTGAACAAGGGTGAGGTGCTTGGTTTTCTTGGCCCCAATGGAGCAGGGAAAAGCACTACTATGAAGATCATTACCTGCTATCTGGCTCCGACCGAAGGTGATGTTGAAGTGGGCGGTTATTCTATACTAAGGGAGCCAGAGAAAGTAAAACAGTTCATAGGCTATTTACCGGAAAACAATCCTCTATACCTTGATATGCCCGTTATAGAATACCTTGAATTTTCTGCATTATTGCAAGGTGTTACCAAAGATAAAGTACAGGGCCGCATACGTGAAATGATCCGTGTGTGTGGTTTAATGGGAGAGAAACATAAACTCATAGGGGAATTGTCAAAGGGTTACCGTCAGCGGGTGGGATTAGCACAAGCTATGATACACGATCCGCAGGTATTGATACTTGATGAGCCTACAACAGGCCTTGATCCAAACCAGATCATTGAAATACGTAAGCTGATAAAAGAAATAGGTAAAGAGAAAACTGTAATATTAAGTACACATATATTACCGGAAGTTGAAGCCACCTGCGATCGGATTCTGATTATTAATAACGGCAAGATCGTAGCAGATGGAACTGCAAAGAACCTGAGGAGCCAATCGAAGGGACAAGAGGTTATACAAGTGAAGATAGAAGACGGATTAAAAGTTGATATTATTGAGGGACTCAAAACAATACCATTTGTTATAAAGGTAGATGAAGTTATGGGCAAGGAAAATAGCTATGAAGTGCATACCGAAAAAATGGGGATTCCTAAGCGCGATATATTTAAAATGTGTGTCGATAGGGGATGGGTGCTTACCGAAATGACTCCATTTGAAACAAGGCTTGAAGATATTTTCCACGATCTAACCACCAATTAAACGTATGAAGCAGATACTTATAATTGCCCGTAAGGAATTACAATCATTTTTTGATTCTTTGATAGCCTATGTGTTATTGATAGCTTTCCTGGGATTTACTGGTTTTTTTACTTGGTTATTGCAATCCGATATATTCCTGATAAAACAGGCAACGCTTGCAGCATTTTTCTATTGGGCAAACTGGGCCTTCTTGATCTTTATACCGGCCATTACTATGAAAATGCTGGCAGAAGAAAACAAATCAGGCACCATAGAATTATTACTTACCAAACCTATTACAAACTGGCAGGTGTTGTGGGGTAAGTTCCTGGCGTGTTTTGCCCTTATAGTTTTTGCGTTGCTATGCACACTGCCTTATTATATAACAGTAGCCAATTTAGGCAAGGTGGACCATGGGGTTATTTTTTGCGGATATTTTGCCTTGTTACTTGTAAGCGCAGCTTATATAAGTATCGGCATTTTTGCGAGCAGTATTACCAGCAACCAGATCATCTCTTTCCTAATTGCTATTGTAATTGGCATATTCTTCCAGTTTATTTTCAGTTTAATATCGGGCATATTTACCGGAGTTTTGGGCGATACGCTTAATTATCTTGGGTTCATGTCGCACTATGATTCTATTTCACGCGGAGTAATAGATAGCAGAGACCTGATCTATTTCGGCAGTATTATTTTCCTTGGTATGATCCTTTCTGAGTTATCACTGGCTAAACGTACAATATCAGAATAGAGGCATGAAGAAAAGACAGAGTTTAATAACAGGTGTGCTTTTAATAACTGCAATTATTGTAATTGTAAATATCATTTCTTATACCTATTTCTTCAGGCTCGATTTTACAAGAGATAAACGATATACATTAGGTAAGCCAACTACAGAATTATTGAATAACTTAAAGCAACCCGTTACCGTTACAGCATATTTTTCTGATAACCTGCCAACTCAAATTGCCCCCGTTCGTTCTGACTTTAAAGACCTGTTGGTAGAATATGCAATGCGTTCCGGGAATAGGGTGGTTTATAATTTCATTAATCCGAATAAGAATGATACTCTTGAAAAGGAGGCTCAGAAGAATGGTATTCAGCCAACCATGGTGAATATACGGGACAAGGATGAAATGAAAAAACAGAAGACCTATTTAGGCGCTGTTGTTAAGTATGGAGATAAGACTGATGTAATATCGTTTGTAATGCCGGGTGGAGTAGTTATGCCGGCAGGTGGCCCAATGGAAAATGCACTATCGACCAGTATTAAAAAACTAACTATTACAAAAAAGCCTTTTGTAGGCCTTTTACAGGGCAATGGAGAACCGACTATGGCTGCTATGCAGCAGGTTAATGCAGCCTTACGTGTATTATACGATTTCCAGGAAGTGCAATTGACCGATATATCTTCTATTCCTTCAGGCTGCCAAACATTAGTTATAGTTGATCCTAAAGACACTT
>OLMA01000570.1_pt1 | contig 23154 bp, 26 predicted proteins | sample 1604671 | NCBI WGS metagenome assembly OLMA01 (sample SAMEA104055725, study PRJEB20765) | soil metagenome | biome: Arctic tundra; feature: Polygonal ground; material: soil | place: USA | collected 2011-09 | depth 0-0.5 m | reverse complement strand
ACTTGAGCCGTCAACCTAACGGCATTTACTTTTACAGGGTTATCACAGAAGGCGGAGAATTGATGAGTGAAGGAAAGTTAATAATCCAGAAATAAAGCGGTTTGGCTTTACGTGTAAGGATGAAAAGAGAGGAGAATTTGATAGAATTAAGAAGGATTAAATCCATACTACTTTCAAATTATGTGATGGACTTGGTAGCCCACCATCATTTGGTTTCCCATCATTCCAAACCCTATTAAACCCATTTTTAATGCTAAGATAAAGAAAAAATTACCCAGGTAAAGTAAGGATTACAATAACTCTAATCCCTGTTACTTTACTTTTGAATGATAATTTTCTTCACTGCCATTCCAGCGATAGTCTGTATTTGGAGAAAATATACCCCATCAGGCTGATTGCTAATATCAATTGTCTGTGAAAAATTAGTAACTGACAATTGTCTATTATCAATTGAATATACTTTTTCTCCGAGGACATTGTAAACTACTATCCCAGACATTGATAAACCTGTCGAATTAGCAGATGGCGGTTGGTTAAATTGCAAAATAAATTTCCCAGTAGAAGGATTTGGAAATAAATTGAAATCCATATTTGAGTTTAGTTCTGCTATGCCAACTACGTATTTGGAGCACTTAAATAAGATACCATCATTATTAGTTCCTTTCTTAGAGGTCATACCATACAATGAAGTGCCATCGTAGAAGAGTGAGCCATACGGATAACTTAAGGAATTTAAATAAAACAAAACAGAATCTTTGGTTCCATTAGGTAATATTTTAAACACAGCTCCGTCACCAAAACCAGTAGCATCACTTGTCATTCCATAAAGGTAGGTGCCATCGGAAATAAGAGAACCAAAAGGCTGAGCTCCATTTGTGCCATTGAAATTAAGTAAGTTGGTATCTCCAGTTCCATCAGGCTTTATTCTAAAGACTACTCCTGAATTAGATGTGCCTCCAGTACTTGTCATTCCATATAAGTAGGTGCCATCATAATAAAGAGAGCCATTAGGTTGGTTTCCACTTGAGCTTACATTAAAGTTAAGTAAAACGCTATCCCTTGTTCCATCGGATTTTATTCTAAAAATGACTCCATCATTATGTATACCTCCAAAAGATGTCATACCATACAGGAATGTGCCGTCAGAAATCAAAGAACCAAGATAGGGATTCTGTCCGGTTGTACCATTGAAACTAAGTAAGACGGTATCACTTGTCCCATTAGGTTTTATTCTAAAAATGACTCCTTCGCTTAATTTGCCGCCGCCATAAGTCATACCGTATAGATAAGTGCCGTCAGAGTATAGAGAGCCCTGGGGATTGCTCCCATTTGTTCCGTTGAAATTAAATAATATGGTATCATTACTACCACTGGGATCTATTCTAAAAATGACTCCATCATTATTTACACCGCCATACCTTGCCATTCCATAAAGGTAGGTGCCATTGTAAAAAAGAGAGCCGTATGGTTCGCTACCGTTTGCAGTGTCGAAACTAAGTAGAGTCATTTCTCCTGTTCCATCGGGCTTTATTTTAAATATTGTGCCTGAATTGTGAGAGCCCCCGAATGGTGTCATGCCATATAGATAAGTACCGTCCGTTATCAGCGAGCCATATGGGGTGCTCCCATTGGTGCCGTTGAAATTCAGAAGTGTGGTGTATTGGGCACTTGCCGTGAAAATACAAAGGGATACGATGAAAACAAGTAGAAATATTCTTTTCATTATAGAGGGTGTTGGTTTTAAATACAAAGATATCATAAATGGAGTTAATTACATTCTGAAGAAGTTTATATCCCAATTCAATCGCCGTTATAGATGGCAAGCATATATATATTGGAATAAGAAGCGGGTATGTAAGGATAAAAAGAGAGGAGAATTTGATAGAATTAAGAAGGATTAAATCTATACTACTTTCAGATTATGTGATTGCGTAGGAAGCCCACCATCATTTGGCTTTCCATCATTCCAGACCCTGTTAAATTCATTCTTTACTGCCTTTTGACTTATTGCGAGGTACTTCTTCATAGTGTCATAATCCTCATGACCGGTAATTTCCATTATGAATTCCGGGCTTAGTCCTTTTTCCAGGGAAAGCGTGACGAATGTCTTACGTGCAGTGTGCATGGAGACGAACTCGTATTTCGGTTCTACAATCTCAATTCTCTTTTTGCCGGAATATTTCACAATTCCAATTTGTTCTTTTATCCCTGCTAATTTGCATGCCTCCTTAATATAGCGATTCGCATTCGTATCACTAAGTGCTGGCAATATTGTTTGCCTGTTCTCTGTCCTGCGGTATTTCCGGATTATTGCCATTGCATTATTTGATAACGGAATGACTACCTTCTTTGATTTATTCCCCTTTATCTGGAATAACCACCACTCATAACCACCATTGACGAACTGTATATCGTCATATTTGAAATTAGTTATATCTGAATGGCGTTGCCCCGTAAATGCAGCCAATGCCCATCTGTCCCTCGCTCTTTCGATAGAAGGCTTGTCTCCAAAATCAAAGTAAAAGAGCTTCATTAATTCGTCCTCACTTAAGTAAATAACTTCACAAGCATCTTCCTTTGCACTGAACTTTTTATAGTCATGGTAAGAATGAATTCCCTTATCAATGCACCAATTCATAAAGGTCTTTAGCAGAGCGACATTCTTAGCAATTGTGTTATTGTAATGCTTCTTATGATGAGAGTAAAAATATTTAAGGTCTAACTCCAGGGCTGAGTTTATACTGTAAAACTTGATTTCGTAAAACTTCTTCTCGAATTCCAAGAGCAGGTTCTTTTGTGTTATGAGCCTCTTTATAGTCAGAGCCTTAACTGTCTTTCTTTTTTCAGCAATAAACTCATCATAAGCCTCAAAGAAACTCTTAGGATCGGCGGAAGGCTGGGTACCGTTAACCACAGCTTTGATAATTTCAACAATCTCATTGAGAGTTATATCAGGTCTTTCATTTAGCGCTGACCTATATTTTGCTTCAACTCTTTGCTTTAATAAAACAAGACCATCATTCATAACCATTGAGTTATGAAAGGTCTGCTTAATTTGCTGTTTTTCAGAATCCCAGTATACCGGAGCGATTATATAATCAGTTTTCCATTTGAAATATCGCCCACGCAGAGTAACGGCCAGGTAAATTGATGTTTCATTTTTATTCAGGTAGTCTTTTATAGATTTTCCTTGCTTGATGAGTGGCCTAATTACAGTGTTGATTATTTCAACCGTTACACCCTCGCGGTAGGTTTGCCTTAAATGATAATAGAATTTTGCCATGATTTAATTTTTAACAAAGGGAGTAGTTTTGATTAAATAAAAGAAATAGGGTAAATGTTCAGAAAAGTCAATTTTCTCAATAGTGGAGAAGGCTTGGGTACAAATACAAATGGAGAGGGTCCACTGGGCTCTCTTTTTTTTGATGGAACTTTTCTCTATGGAATGACTAGTATAGGTGGATCGAACAATTTGGGAACCATTTTTAAAATAAAGACAGATGGGACAGGGTATGTTAAGTTGCTTGACTTTGCAGATACCTCAAACGGTAGCACTCCTGAAGGTTCACTTATTTCTGACGGAACTTTTCTTTACGGAATGACACAGAAGGGTGGTACAAAGGGGTTTGGAGTAATATTTAAAATAAAACCTGATGGAAGCGGATACACTAAACTATTTGATTTTGCAAATGCTTCAAACGGTGCGTATCCTTATGGCGACCTTTTGTACGACGGAACATTTTTATATGGTATGACAAGTGTTGGCGGAACAAACGGGTTTGGAGTAATATTTAAAATAAAGCCTGACGGTACAGCATATTCCTTATTGCTTAATTTCACAGGTAATGCAAACGGAAGTTATCCTCATGGTTCTCTTATTTCCGATAGCACTTACCTCTACGGGATGACAAATGCTGGAGGGGGTTCAAATGATGATGGAGTAATTTTTAAAATAAACCCCGACGGAACAGGATTTACTCTTATGCATTTATTTGGATCACCAAGTACAGATGGAAATCTTCCTTTCGGCTCTCTTGTTTCTGATGGAACATTTCTTTACGGAATGACAGAGAATGGTGGCACAAGCCTTTTTGGTATCGTATTTAAAATAAAACCTGATGGAACCGGCTATACTAAACTGCTTGATTTTACGGGTACTGCGAACGGCAGCAATCCATGGGGTTCTCTTCTACTAAACAATGGCTGTTTATATGGAATGACAACTGACGGCGGTACCAATAATAGGGGAGTTGTATTTAGTTTTTGTAATATAACTACAGGAATTGAGAAATCTGTAGGCACTAATGAGCAGGTAGTCATATACCCAAACCCTAATAATGGTATTTTCAATATTGAAATAACTAATAGCCAACAGCTAATGGATAATAACTATATAGAAGTTTATAATATATTAGGAGAAAGTGTCTATAAAGGATTACTGATGCAAGCCCAGGGCAACAATATTATTGATTTAAGCACTCAGTCTGCAGGCTTATACCTATACAGAATAGCTTCTGCAAAAGGAGAATTGGTGAAAAGTGGTAAGCTGGTGTTAGAAAAATGAGTTATTCTAAAGCACATCCATTCCAATTTTCAAAATGTACCGTGGTCGAACATTTAGATGCAGTAATTTATTTCTTAAACTACATTTTACCCGATAGTATAAATTCAGTGCATAAGTTAGATATTTCCTTAAATCTGTGTATTATATAGTTCGATAATTGTACGATCGGGGCTATTAGCTCTCTAAATCAGGAGGTATAGTATTCAATCTACCCGAATCTTATGTTTCTTCCCTTCATGCAGGTTAACTACCCAGTTACCCGTAGAGAAACCTATAGCTGAACCGAAAAATTCATCGGAAGACCAGTGTTGTTGCTCATAAACACGCACGAGCAGGGTAAAAACTGCCGGCACATAAGCGAGTATTTTCATTGCGGGGCTGCGCGCGTTACGCGATAATATGGATGAAATTGCAAATGCACATGCAGAATGCCCACTTGGCATTGATTCCCAATTATCTCTGAATTTATAAAATGGATGGAAAAAGAAAGACCCAAGGTTTTCTTTTGGGCTTGCACGCCCAATACCAACTTTGAGTACTTCAGTAAAAAATTCTGAATATAATCCTCCCTGGAATAACTCCACTGCCATTGTTTTCATCCTTGTGTTATGCTTCAATATTCCATAGGAGACATAGAGGGCGGCTATTGAGCCGACCGTATACCATTGACCATAAAATTCGCCCACTTTTACAGGGATTGTATTTATGTACCGCTGATCTCTGATCGATAGATTGTAAATTGAACGATCGAGAGCCATAAACAATGCAGTTCCTGATACGGCCAGACTAGTCCTCAGCCAGTCAGACTTATCCCACCTAGCGGGAGATTCAATGTAGAGAAATGTTTCATTTTCAAACTGTCTGAAACTGTAAAACTTCTTATGTGAACTATCTAGCCGGGCTATAGTGTCTTTGTAATTGCCATTAGCAGATACAAGGAATGAAGACAATAAAAATTGAATAAAAATTAATAATCTTTTATGCATGGATGGCTATAAATAGAAAAACTCCGACCAGAAGCCGGAGTCTCCATTTTTTTAAACTAAACTAAATCTTACTCTTCGTCATTTCTTTCCCGAGGGCTGTTCTTATCGCTATTACCTGACTGACGAGACTTATCAGGTTGTTGCTGTTGTGTTTTTTGATTACCTGAATTACTGCTGGTACGTTGTTCCGGCCTCTCAGTTTGACGGTTCATTTTATCAGAACGGTCATTTTTTTGATTTCCACTTTGCTTTTTCATGATATTTTCATTTTTATTAACGAACTATTTATATAGTAAAATTAGCCTGTACAGGGCCTTTTAGAGTAGAATTTCGGCAAATAGATATATTTCTATGATAAACTCTGTTTTTATATATTTTAAATCAGTTGGAATCTTTCAGATTCATAGATCAAAAGAGAAGATTAGAATTTAATTTCATAATATTTACCTTAATAGCTGAAAAGGTAGTATATTCGCAATCCTTTTTATAAAAACTATGATTATTGTACACATTAAAGAAGGCGAAAATCTGGAAAGATCTATAAGCGCTTTTAAAAAGAAATTTCAACGCATTGGTATTGTTAAGGAGCTCCGTGCCCGTAAAGTTTACAATAAGCCATCGGTTGTTCGCAGGCAAAAGAAACTCAAAGCTATTCTACGCCAAAAGTATGTAGAATCGCAAGAGTAGTAGGACAAACTTACCTTACTATCAGGGATTACTTGCTGTTACATTTTCAGCTGAAGATGCATCATCGGGTGTACTCTTTAAATCTCTGTCAAAGGAATAAAGCAGATTTTTATCTGCTTTTTCATTTTCTGCTATTTTCAATTTGTCCAGTAAGTCTTTTGCGAGTGTTTCTTCTTCTACCTGTTCCTTTACAAACCATTGCATAAAGTTCCAGGTTGCCCAATCTTCTTCTTCGAAACTTAATTTCACTATTTTGTATACGGCCTTTGTGTTATCTACTTCATGGGCAAATATTTTATTAAAACAATCCTGTATCCCTGTTGGGTTCTTTGGAGGAGCCGGAATGGCTGTTACCTCAACTTCAGCGCCTCGTTTTAATATATATTCCAAAATCTTCATCATATGGTTACGTTCTTCCTCTGCGTGCCTGAAAAGAAAATTAGAAATCCCGCCAAAGCCCTGACTGTCAGCCCAGGCGCCATAAGACAAATAGATCTGCGAAGCATGAGCTTCTTTTGTCATTTGTGTATTTAGTGCTGCAGCAATAGTTTTTGAAAGCCTGTTTGTATCCATTTATCTTGTTTATTAGATTTAAGTATATGATCTTATTTGAAGTGATTTTCATAGGTTATTAACTCGAGCCAAAATAGAGATACATTGAGAACAATTATCAAATAATCGGCGAACAAAGCAGGACAATCGGTAGAAATGGAATTATAAGTTACCTCGCCTTTCTATTAATCTTCAAAGAGTATACTAACAGCTATTATTTACAAAACAGTATTTTTACTTAAAATATTATAATGATCCCGACCATAATTATAGGTGCCAGAGTTGATGGCCATGCGAAAGTTGTACTTGAAATGCTTAATGCGGGCAAGAAGTATAATGTTATTGGCTTTGTAGATGACGATAAAAGTAAAATAGGAAGCGAGATAAAGGGCATAAAGGTTATTGGTACTACAGACGATTTAAAGAAATTTAAAAATGAAATGGGAGTACAAGCTGGTATTGTAGCCATAGGTAATAACCCTCTGAGACGTCAATTATCAGAAAAAATTATCCAATCCGGTATAGAACTTATAAATGCTATTCATCCAACCGCACAATTCGATTCTGATGTAATAATCGGTAAAGGATGCTACATCGGGCAGGGGGTAATAGTAGTTACAGGCTCACGGATTGGTAATTGTGTGAATATTCATACTGGTGCTACAATAGACCATGATAATATCATTGAGGATGGAGCGAATTTGGGCCCGGGAGTGCATACAGCAGGCAGGGTTAAGATAGGCCAAGATGCTTTCTTAGGTACCGGAGCAATAGTTATTCCGGATGGCAGCGTTGGAGAGGGCTCAATTATAGGAGCAGGAGGAGTAGTGATTAATGCAATACCACCAAATGTTACTGCAGTGGGAGTGCCGGTAAAAATTATTAAGAAGACCTGAGTTTATTACAAATAATTATCTATCATTTCTCTTACGCAGGCATCGCCGCCGTTGCGGGTAAGTATAATATTTACTTTTTGTTGAATAGCATCTGTTGCATCGGCAGGGCAAGCTGAGAAACCTGCTTTGCTTATTACTTTCAGGTCATTTATATCATCACCTATATAAGCTACATTTTTATAAGTGATCTTTAATTCTTTAACCCACTTATCGAGTATGCTTTCTTTTTCTTCAAAACCTACATATATTTTTTGTACACCCAAAAGCTTTGCACGACTCTGAATGAGCGCTGTATTTTTACCATTGCTGAGAAATGCGACCTGCATACCATTTTTTACAACACGTTTAATAGCGAGGCCATCTTTTGTATTAAATTTCTTAAGTTCATCTCCATTCTCTGCGTAGTACATTCCTCCATCGGTAAGGACACCATCAATATCAATTACCACTAGCTTGATATTTTTGGCTTGTGTATATTTTGTGGCCAGGTTAACCTTTACCAATGTATCAATAGAAAGTTTTAGTGCATTGGCTACTTGAAGCAGATCGCTCAATGAGATATCTACACTATTCTTCTCAAATTGTTTTATATGTTTTTCCTTAACCGAGCTCAATTTAGCAAGTGCGGCATAGGTTAACTTACGCTGTTCTCTTAGGACTTTTATATTTGAAGAGAGAAAGTTTTTCATGGTCAAACAATCTTGCGCCCTATCGCTTGTGCAATTGGCTGAACTGATTTGTATAATGCTGTGAATTGCTCAAAATTTAATTGTTGCGAAGCATCTGATTTTGCAACTGCAGGGTTAGGATGTGTTTCTATCAGTAATCCATCAATACCCATTGCAACACAAGCTCTTGCTAAGTCAGGTACGCCATACGCATAACCAATAGCATGGCTCGGATCAAGTACAACAGGCAGGTTTGTATATTCCTTCAAATATGCTACGCCACATAGGTCCAGTGTAAATCTTGTTTTGGTTTCAAAAGTACGTATGCCTCGTTCACAAAGTATTACGTTTGGATTACCACCTGATAAAATAAACTCGGCAGCCTGTACAAACTCTTGTAACGTACTACCAAAGCCACGTTTAAGCAAGGTCGGTTTATCCGTTTTACCACAAGCTTTCAGAATACCCTGATCGTACATTGCTTTTGCGCCTATCTGTAATATATCGGCATACTCTATTACGTCCTGAACATGCGTAGAGTCACGTATCTCAGTAATTATCTTCAAGCCGTATTTGGTACGCATTTTAGACAATAGCTTTAACCCATCAATCCCCATGCCTTGAAATGTATAGGGTGAAGTGCGAGGTTTGTAAGCACCTGCACGCAGTACTCCAATACCTAATTTCACGCAGAGTTGAGCAGCCTGTTCGATCTGTTCTTCCGATTCTACCGAACAAGGCCCTGCTATCATTACTGTATTTGCAGTTGTGCCGCCAATACTTATTTCATCGCTCAATTTAATGGTACGAACCTCTTTCCTGTATTTGCGGCTGGCCAGTTGAATATCATCATCGAATACAACATTGCTATCTACAAATGAGGTGTATTTTTCCTGGACGGCTTTAAGTTTATTGGGTGTTATAAGTGTAAAACTCCCGTTTTCTTTTATTACAAAAGCCTCCAGTTCTTTTCCCAATTCACTGGCTTTTGCAGCATCTACATTTGGTTTTAATTTAATTATCATTACTCGCCTTTAATTAGATTATTAAATGTAACTATACCCTGCAAGGTATCATCATCACCTACTACGGGTAAAAACAAAATGATGGGTTTAATGCTTTTTATAAACGCCAGCATTTCTGAAACCGTTGCTGAAGCCTTTATTTTAAATGGATTTGGGTTAATAAGGTCTTTTACCTGTATCTTTTCCAAACTCCCTATATTCTTTATTAATCCTCTTCGCACATCTGCATTACTGATTATTCCTAATAGTTTACCACTTGTATCAGTTACTGCCGTGAATCCTAAATTATATTTTTCAATGCTTTGTAATACTTCAAGAAATGAAGCAGAAGAACTGACTGTTGGCAATTCTTCTTTAGTAAGCATAAAATCGCTTATGCAGGTGTGCGATGTAATATTATCACTGCGTAACTGATGCAAAGCTCTGCCCACACCTTCTGCATTTACAAGGTAAGAACCCGAGACTACAGAATTTACGCCCATATTGCGCAATACAAAAGCAACTTCATCGGTTACTCCGCCGTCAACATGAATTCTTTTGCCTGGGAACCGCGTTTTAAAATCACGTATCTTTTTAAAATTCTCTTTATTGAAAACTCCGCCACTCTGGCCCGGTGTAGTTGTCATGAATAATATAAAATCAAATTTTTCCTTGTAAGGTTCAAAAACATCTATCGATGTAGCAGATACTATTGCAAGGCCTAATTTGCTTTTTATGTTAGAAGGAATAGCTAAGGGGCTCTTCAGATTCTCATATTGAAACGTAACAAGTTCTGTTCCCGTATCATGAATTCCATCATAGAATTTTTCAGGTTCTGATGAAATGATGTGCAAGTCAACAAGTGTTTTGCTGATCTTCCTGATGCGCCTGATATCATCAAATACTTTCAGATCATCATTGCAATCTACATGCATATAATCCACATGTACCGCATCAAGCTCTTTCACCAGCTCTTCAAGCGGTTTCTTTTTATTGGAATATATGGATGCAGATATTTTCAAAAGTGCTGCAAAAGTACAAAAAAGACCTGCTTGGGACTCAAAATTATTCCAAGTAAAGGAGTTTAATCTCTAACATGCAAAAGATGGTCAAAGTGCTAATAATACAACTCTTCTATAGAATTATATAACAGTAATGGCCTTGTGTAAGCCCATTTTTGCCAATATAAACTAAACATAAAAATTGACGATCATGAAAAAATCAGGTAAGCTATTAATTCTTTTTATTTCACTTGCAGCTTTACTTACATCTTGCAGCGAGCAGTTAACTTTAACCAAGCGTCATTACAAAAGTGGTTATTATATAGATTTCAGCAATAATAAGCATGTAGATGCATTGCCAGTGGCTGGCAATAAGAATACAAACGACAAACAAAATATTACAACACTTGCAGCGATAACTTCAACTCAGGAAGTAAAAACAGATATACAAGTACAAAATCAAACTGCTGTAGTAACACCTGCAACTGTTTCCAAGAAAGCAAGAGCTAAAACACCTGTTATAAAATACACATCTTCTAAAACGGTTGCATCTGGTAAAACAACTTCAGAAGTAGCAGAAAATAAAGTATCAGAATTATCGTCAGATGCAGCAGATAATTTAACACAGGCTAATTCAACTTCTGATGTAATTATAATATCGGGTCTTTCTTTAATTCTAATTGTTATAATTACAATATTTATACCGCCCCTTGGTGTTGCACTCGTGTATGGAATTGATCTGCATTTCTGGATAGATCTTATTCTTACTCTCCTGTTCTTTATTCCAGGTTTAATATATGGTTTAGTTGTGGTGCTTATGTAACTATATATAGTAATAAATAAAAAACCTGAAACATATATTTGTTTCAGGTTTTTTATTTTGATATTATAACTTATCTTATTTCGTAACCAAGACCAAGGCTAAAACTGGTAATCGAGATTGGTAGATTCCCACTAATATGAGTATAAGAATTATTTCCAAACTGATCAATGTACTCTTTATTAGTACTGATCATAGGGTCAGCATTTATGAAATCAATACCTGCCATAATTGAAATTCTTCTTAACTTATAGCGAATACCTGCGCCAATATCAAAAGCAAATCCGGTTGCCGAACTGGATGCAATATCCCAAAGAAAATCATTGTTGGCTGTATTAGATGTAGCGTATGCAGCATAAGTTACTTCGGGTAAACTGCAAATTGCCACACCACCCATTAAGCGAAAATCGAATGATAAACGTTGAATTGGGATAGTTGCAAATAACCCTCCCATAATAAAACTCTCATCATATGTTCCATATCCCGCCTGAGAAGGTATATAATAGGTATTGCTCTGATCAGCATACTGTACATTGCTAACAAATGTATTCAAGTCAAATGGATTGCTGCAAGCACTATACATCAAAGCTATACCAATATTAGAATGGTTAATCGGTATTCCTAATGAAAGACTTATGTTATCACCAGGTAGTGCGTAACCACTATATCCTATTCCGCCAACATTAGAAAAACTACCAACAGGTTGAGCAAGGCCAATACTCACTTCAAAATAACCGGTGGATTGGGATATTTCAGGTTCATCTTTTTCTCTTTGTTGGCGTTCACGATAACGAGGCGGTGGTGGAGGAGGTCCCGGAGGCCCATTATAATATTGAGCATCTACATATCCTATTGCTCCTAAAAGGAACATTATTAAAATCATTTTCTTCTTTTTCATAGTATCAGTGTTAACTATTCAATTTGACGATTTATTCGTGCGAATCTTTTACTGACTATATGACCTTACTCCGAAGAAAGAGTTTAATCGTTTTAACAGAAATTAATAATTAATTCTTTTCTACATAGAGTTTAAACCCCTTACCATGAATATTGATTATCTGGACTTTCGGATCATCTTTCAGGAACTTACGCAATTTGGTAACATATACATCCATGCTGCGACTGCTGAAATATGTATCGTTATGCCAAATAGCTTTTAGCGCAAAGTTACGGTCAAGCACATCATTCTGGTTTACACAAAGCAGTTTTAAAAGTTCAGCTTCTTTAGTAGTAAGTTTTTGGTGTTCGCCTTTAAATTCAAGTTGTTGGTTCTTGTAATTAAAATGGTAAAGCCCAACCTGAAACTCATCTGCATCCTGATTAGCAGGACGTAAACGGCGCATCACGGCATTTATCCGGACCAATAATTCTTCGGTATTGAATGGCTTAGTTATATAATCATCTGCCCCTTTATTAAAGCCTTCTATAATATCTTCTTTCATGCTTTTAGCAGTGAGGAAAATTATAGGAATATGTTTGTTTACCATGCGTATCTCCTTAGCCACAGTAAAACCATCTTTTTCAGGCATCATCACATCTAATATACAAATGTCAAAATCACGTTTAGAAAAAGTGTCGAATGCTTTTTTACCATTATTGCAAAGCTCAACATCAAAACCTTTGGCTAGCAGAAAGTCTTTTATAAGCATTCCGAGGCTTTCATCATCTTCGGCAAGTAGTATGCGGGTTTTTGTATTTTCCATTTTATTCAATTACAGATTATTTATTTATTCCAGTTGAAAAGGGCAAATATACAATGAAGGTACTGCCTTTACCAAGTTCACTTTCTACTTCTATATGGCCACCATGTTTCTCTAACACCGCTTTTACATAGCTAAGACCAAGGCCAAAGCCTTTTACATTGTGTATATTACCAGTGTATACCCGGTAAAACGTGTCGAATATTTTTTTCTGATCCTCCTTTTTTATACCTATGCCATTATCCTTGACAGTTATTACTAAATCAGCCTGTGTACTTTCGGTGTTTATTTCAATACGGGGTGGCGCATTGGTATACTTAAGCGCATTATCTACCAGGTTATAGATAATATTACCTATGTGCATTTTATCGGCAAAAAGCGAATAGCGTTGAGCATTTAACTGCATAGTGGCCTCGCCTTGTTTGCTTTGTATTTGTAAGGCCAGACTTTGCAATACATCTTTTATTACCTGATGTACATCTACTTCCTGAATTTTAAGTTTCAGTTCGCCTTTATCAAGCGTGGCTGCCTGCAGAATATTTTCCACCATACCCCCAAGCCGCTTATTCTCATTGCGGATTATTTGTAAATATCTTTCCTTTATTTCATCGGTCTTTTCAATACTTTTATCACTCAATACCTCTCCTGCCAATGATATGGTAGATATTGGTGTTTTAAATTCATGGGTCATATTATTGATAAAGTCATTCTTTACTTCAGATAGTTTTTTCTGCCGGAAAATAGTAGATATAGTGAAGTAGAACGAGCCAATGATAATAAGTATAAGGGCCACTGAACTAAGTAATATAAATTTGGATTCACTCAGGCGGTTGTAATAACCATCGCCGGGAAAGTAAAGAGCAATATAGCGATGCCTGAGAAAAACACTCTTCGGGGACATATTAACCTGGTATGGAGATCTGAGCAGTTCATTATTAATTCCCACGGCCGAAGATGACAATACTGTATCTCGTGTTGCATTTAATATACCTAATTTGAAAGGAATGTATATACCCTGATCGGCTAGCGCATTGCGAATCAATGAATCCACCTGGGCGGTATCTACATGTGGATTTACATCGTGATAAACATTAATGCTTACAAGCTCATCAAAAATATCATTCATCACATCGGACCGATGCATAGCGAATTGCAATTTCTTATCGATTGAATCTGAATTTGCAAGTGCGTTCTCACCTGAGAATTTAATTCCCAGGTCAAAAGCCCCGCCTGTATTAGTATCATGCATCAGGTAACTATGTTTCATTTTACTGGTTAAAATACCATTCGAATCTGATGATAATTCTTCAAATACTTTTACATTATACTTACTTGCGTCTACTTTATATCGTTGGTTATCAAGGTTAGTGCCTTGCATTTTTGCACCGGGCGTTTTGGTACTTTGCTGTGGCATTACCCAACGCACTGCTTGTTTACGGAAATTGTATTTCTCAGTAAGTTTTGCTACAGATGTTTTTTCGAGGCGATACACCGCATCGTTAAGGGCATCGTTCACATCCTGTTCGAAGTGTTGTTCGGTTAACCTTATTGCATTCGTTACCCAATATAACTGCACACAAATGAGTGCCAGCAGCACTATGCCAATAAAAAAACTGAACAGAAATATGGTCCGGCGGTTCATATACCGCAAATATAAAGAAGGTTATGGGTTGAGGAGATGTAGGGACCATCTGTATGGTTAAAGAGTGTTAAAATTTTGAAGCGATTGAATACAAGAGATCGGTGTTTTATTGAAAGTGAAGAAATACAATGTTTGGGCTTCGCCTGAATATTAATCTGTAAAGAATTTGAAAAATGACAAAGTGTAATGGCCCTCCTGATTATCGAAGTTAGAACCACATATAATTGGAAATCAATAAATTAATAAATAGCATTTCTTTTTAAAAAGACAAAAAGTGCAGAGGAATAACATTAAGGCTGGAGCGAAGATTGATAAAACACCAAAAGATGAGCAAAAAACAACGAATCAGCGTATTTTGGAATAGATAAAATATTACCTTTGCACCCCTTATAAAAAAATGGAGCCAACAGTTAAAATATTTTCAGGCAGCGGTCACCCGGCTTTAGCAAAAAAAATTGCTGAAAGCTATGGTCAGCAGCTTGGTAAAATGAGCGTGATTCATTTCAGCGACGGGGAATTTGAGCCATCGTTCGAAGAGACTGTTCGCGGCTGTTCAGTTTTTATAGTTCAAAGTACTCATCCTCCGGTTGATCATTTTTTTGAACTTTTGTTAATGGCTGATGCCGCTAAAAGAGCTTCTGCAAAACAAGTTGTTGCAGTAATGCCATATTTCGGTTTTGCCCGCCAGGACAGAAAAGATAAACCCCGTACTGCTATAGGCGCTAAGCTTATGGCCGACCTGCTTACTACTGCTGGTATTACCCGTATCATGACCATGGACCTCCATGCCGACCAGATACAGGGTTTCTTTAATGTCCCGGTAGATCATTTATTTGCCTCATACCTCTTCCTGCCCTATATACAAAGCCTTAATTTGCCTGATCTTACCATTGCATCGCCCGATATGGGTGGTTCAAAACGTGCAAATGCTTATGCTAATTTCCTTAAATCGGATATAGTGATATGCTACAAGCAACGTTCTAAAGCCAATGTGGTCGATAAGATGACCGCCATTGGCGAAGTGGAAGGCAGGAATATCATATTACTGGACGATATGGTGGATACTGCCGGAACCCTTACCAAAGCGGCAAATATGATGATGGACAAAGGGGCAAAGAGTGTACGCGCGCTTTGTAGCCATGCAGTACTTTCTGGAAAAGCTTATGAAAACATCGAGAAGTCAGCCTTGACCGAGCTTATTGTTACTGATACTATTCCATTGAAACATGAGTCTCAGAAGATAAAAGTATTGTCTGTAGCACCATTGTTTGCTAATATTATTCATAAAGTTCATAATTTTGAATCCATAAGTAGTCATTTTGTATTTTAAAACACGTTCATTATAAATTTCAATTCTCATGAAAACACTATCTATTAAAGGTACAGCAAGAAAAACAACAGGCACAAAGGATGCCATTATTACACGAAGAACCGGTATGGTACCTTGTGTACTTTATGGTGGAAAAGAGCAGACATTCTTCAACGTAGAAGAAAAGCAATTCTCCAAACTGCTTTATACTCCTGATGCATACCTAGTTTCTCTTGACCTTGATGGTAAGCAAACCAATGCAATTGTGCAGGAAGCCCAATTTCATAAAGTTACAGATCAACTTATTCACGTTGATTTTCTTGAAGCTGTTCCGGGCAAACAACTTACAGTAAAAATACCTGTGGTAACACACGGTTCACCTGTAGGTGTTAAGATGGGCGGTAAATTGCAAGTGAAACTTCGCCGCCTTACTGTGAAGGGTTTAGTAAATGATATACCTGATCACATTACATTAGAAGTAGGCCATATTAAGCTTGGCGAAAGTGTACTAGTTAAAGATATGAAGAATGATAAGGTTAAATTTCTTGATCCTGCAAACTCTGCTGTATTAGCTGTAAGGACCACCCGTGAGGCTGCTCCTGCTGCCACAACTACTGCTGCTGTTGGCGCTGCTCCTACAGCCGGTGCTGCTACTCCTGCTGCCGGTGCTGCTACTCCTGCTGCTCCTGCTGCCGCTAAGAAGGATGAGAAGCCGGCTGCTAAGAAGTAAGTTGAATTTAAGCATATATAATAAAGTTCATAAAGTACCTTTATGAACTTTATTCTTTAAATCGAATGGAATCCTTTCTTATAGCAGGACTTGGCAATATAGGTGATGAGTATGCTGAAACACGCCATAACATCGGTTTCAAAATAGCGGATGCATTTGCCCTGAAACATAAGATTACTTTTGATGAGCACAAGCGTTACGGTGCTATTGCAGAGGTATCACTGAAAGGCAAACGCATTATATTGTTAAAGCCTTCAACATTTATGAACCTGAGTGGTAAAGCAATACGTTATTGGCTCACGGAAGGGAAAGTTCCGCTACACCATTTGCTGGTAGTACTTGACGATCTGGCATTGCCATTCGGTACGTTAAGATTAAAGAGTCAGGGAAGTGATGGAGGGCATAATGGCCTGAAGAGCATCCAGGAAATCATGAATACTATAAATTACCCACGATTACGCTTTGGAATTGAGAATAGCTTCCCTAAGGGCGGGCAAGTAAACTATGTTCTGGGAGAATGGAGTATGGAGGAAAGAACAGGCCTTCCTGAACATATTACAAAGGCAGTAGATACAATAGAGGCTTTTTGCCTTATGGGTATTCAAAGAACTATGAATACCTACAATAAAAAGAAATAAGTTTTACCTGACTGTATTTGTGCCTTCCGTTTTACCGATGTGGAATGTAAAGCCAATATTAGCTATCCATTCGTAAGAACCAAAACTTTGAGCAGCAATACCATTATTACCATTGCCGCCATATACCTTCAAGTCTGAATAGTTTGCATATACAACTTTATTGCAATACTCAATAAATGCATACTGGAAAAAGGTAAAACGTATGAGTGCTTCTGCACCTGCGTTCCAACCGCCTATTTGAAAATGAGGAATGTTCTGTTCTCCAAAAATATCATCAGATACATGTGGTGTATTAGGGCCGATGCCTGCTTTCACTAATGCGTACGCAATAAATTTGTTATTGCTTGTGCTGTAAATAGGCAGTTTCCGTACGATACTTAATTCAAACCAATTAGCACCATTATTTAACTGCCAATACAAGGTGTTATTATTAATGTTTATAGTACTATCAACCTGTCTCCCATTAAAAGTGCCCTTTAGCGTGGAGTTGCCACCTTGTATTACTACATATTTAGTGTGGTCAAAGCTAATTTCAATTCCCCATAATTGTTTTTCGTCAAAGAAATAGCCGATACGGTAATTGTATTGCGGTATTGTAGGTTGTACATGGAAAAGATTGTTCCATCCAATCCTGTCGTGGGCTGAAAGATCTTCGAAAGTATAATTATTGCTTAGTTGTGGTTGGTCAATACTTATATTGCTGTGGGTATACCATTCTTCATTATATCCCCAGGAGCCATAGAAACGGCCATTATTTATAACCTTTCTATGCTTTGTAGTATCAATAGTTTGAGCAGTAGAAAACTGGATGAAGGCACAGATGCCAACTAAAAGAAAAAAATACTTTTTCATAAGAATTATTGAGCGGCGCAAATATAATGTTAGTTGCTCACTAGTGTGCCTATTTTCTCTTCCTTCAAAAGCCTGGCTAGGTTGCCTTTTTTATTGATGTCGAATACTATAATCGGTAGTTTATTTTCTTTGCAAAGTGTAAAAGCAGTAAGGTCCATTATTTGAAGGCCTTGATTATAGGCTTCATCAAAGGTTATAGTATCGTAACGCTTTGCATTTTTATCTTTTTCCGGATCGGCTGTATAGATACCGTCAACGCGGGTGCCTTTTAAAATAACATCTGCCTCAATTTCAATTGCCCTTAGACTGGCTGCAGTATCAGTAGTAAAATAAGGATTACCTGTACCTGCACCAAATATCACTACCCTGCCCTTCTCTAAATGTCTTACAGCTCTTCTTCTTATAAAGGGTTCACATATCTCTTTCATTTCAATAGCCGACATCAGACGGGTAGGTATTCCAAGTTTCTCTAATGATGCTTGTAAGGCCATGCTATTAATTATCGTAGCCAGCATGCCCATATAGTCACCTTGTACACGATCAATGCCATTAGCCGTTGCCTGTATACCCCGGAAAATATTTCCGCCACCAATTACAATTGCAACTTCAGCTTTAGCGGCAATAGCAGTCTTTATTTCTTCTGCATAATGTAATACAGCATTCTGTTCAATGCCAAATTGCTGATTACCCATTAACGACTCACCACTAAGTTTAAGAAGTATGCGTTTATATTTCATGGTTCAGATATTTGCAAAAAAAAATCCTCCAATTGGAGGATTTTTAAATTTATTAACCTAATACTATTCTCTTGAAGCCTGTTATCTTAAGCTCTTTATCGTTATCCTGTAAAAACTGTTGAACAGTTTTTTTGCTGTCTTTTATAAAGTCCTGGTTAAGTAAAGTAGATTCTTTATAGAACTTATTTACTTTTCCAATTGCAATCTTTTCAAGCATATTTTCAGGTTTGCCTTCCTGGCGGGCCTGTTCTTTAGCAACAGCCATTTCGCGGTCAAGTGTTTCCTGGCTTACATCGCTCTTGTCTATTGCAATAGGAGCCATAGCAGCTATCTGCATAGATATTTCTTTTCCAACTTCTGCAAGGTTATTTGCATCAGCTTTATTAAAGCCTACTATACTTGCAAGTTTGTTACCGGGATGGTTGTAAGCAAATACTTTTTCTCCCTTTACCTGTTCGTAACGGAGTTCCATCTTTTCACCAATCTTACCAACGTACTCAGTAATCTTACTCTCAATGCTTAAACCACTTGTATAATCAGCTTTTTTTAATTCTTCAGCAGAATTAAAATTGCCGTTCAATGCAATATTTGCAATAGTATCTACTAATTTGATAAACTCTTCGTTGCGTGCAACGAAGTCGGTTTCGCAATTCAATACGGTAATGATGCCTTTCTTTCCGTCAGCAGAAACCTTAGCTATCACAACACCTTCTTTAGCATCGCGATCGCTGCGGGTAGCAGCTACTTTCTGGCCTTTTTCACGTAATATATCAACTGCCTTTTCAAAGTCTCCATTAGCTTCGGTAAGGGCCTTTTTACAGTCCATCATACCTGCACCTGTTTGCTGACGTAATTTATTTACATCAGCTGCTGTGATGTTCATAGTTCCGGTAGTCATTATCTGGTTGCTTTATTTGGTGTTCTTCTGTTACCACTTCCACCTGCAGGGCCGCCTTTCCTAGGCCCTTTGTGGTGAGGTGCTCCGGCCTGGCTCTTAGCTTTCTTTTCTTCTTCAGCTAAAATTTCATCTTCGCCTGAACCTTCGTATTTAGATTCTATTTCTGAACCTTCGGTTTCTTCGCCTTTCTCATCACGCTTGGTAATAACCTGGGCTTCTTTTCTTTCTTCCAGACCTTCTTTGATTGCACCAATCAAAGTATCAATAATAATGCGGATTGAGGTAGAAGAGTCATCGTTTGCAGGAATTGCAAAGTCAACTTTATTAGGATCAGAATTGGTATCTACAATAGCGAATGTAGGTATGTTCAATTTCTTGGCTTCAGATATAGCAATATGTTCTTTTGTAATATCAACAACAAATACTGCAGCAGGTAAACGGGTCATATTGGCAATGCTACCAAGTTGGTGTTCCAGCTTAGAGCGTTGACGTGATAATTGAAGTTTTTCTTTCTTAGAAAGTGATTCAATAGTACCATCGTTTGCCATTTTATTCATGTCAGCCATTTTGCGGATACTGCGACGTATGGTAGCAAAGTTGGTTAACATACCACCTGTCCAACGTTCAGTAATGCAAGGCATTCCCACTTCTTTTATCTTTTCGCTTACAATATTCTTGGCTTGCTTTTTAGTTGCAACAAAAAGTATTGTCCTGCCTGACTTTGCTATTTGTTTCATAGCATTGGCAGATTCTTCAAGCTTTACTAAGGTCTTATTCAAATCAATGATATGGATACCATTCTTTTCTCCGAATACATAGGGAGCAATGTTTGGATTCCATTTTCTTTTCAGGTGTCCGAAGTGAGCTCCTGCTTCTAAAAGTGCGTCAAACGAGGTTCTTGGCATGTTGTTGTTTTGATAATTGAATTTAAAAAAGTTTGTATGCTGAATAATTGGTTAGCGCTTGGTAAACTGGAATCTCTTCCTTGCTTTCTTCTGGCCAGGCTTTTTACGTTCAACCATACGTGGGTCACGTGTCATTAAACTTGCAGCCCTTAAAGGAGATTTGTATTCAGGATTGATCTTAACAAGTGCGCGTGATATTGCAAGGCGCATTGCTTCAGCTTGTCCTTTTACACCACCACCGGTTACAATTGCTGTAATGTCGTGCTGGTTGGCTTCTTCTTTAATAATAGTAAATGGCTGTTGAACCATAAATTGCAGTGTTCCGGTCTGGAAATACTGCATGTAATTCTTTTCGTTTATGGTAATGTTTCCTTTCCCTTTGGTTAAATAAACGCGAGCTACGCTCGTTTTCCTTCTTCCGATGGAATGTATGGTTTCACTCATGAGTATTATTTGAATTTAAGTTCTTTTGGTTGTTGTGCTTCGTGATTATGCTTGGTGCCAACGTATATATATACATTGGTTTGAAGTTTACTTCCTAATTTATTCTTAGGCAACATACCCTTCAGGGCCTTGTGCAGAACAATGGTAGGATCCTTCTGGAATATTTTAGCAGGTGTTGTAAACCTTTGTCCACCCGGGTAACCTGTGTGGCGTACATATTCCTTATCCTCAAATTTTTTGCCGGTAAAGCGAACTTTCTCAGCATTGATGATAATTACGTTATCTCCGCAATCAACATGTGGAGAGTAAGAAGGTTTATGTTTTCCCCTTAATACCATTGCAACCTGGGTAGCAAGACGTCCTACTATCATGTTGTCGGCATCTACAACGAACCATTCTTTTTTCACGGTTTCATTGTTGGCGGAAATAGTTTTATAACTTGGCGTATTCACGATAAATTAGTTTTATATGTTCTTTACCCTTTTTTATAAAAGGGGTGCAAAGCTAAATAATATTTTAATATCTGCGAAGATTTTTGAAAGAATCTTTGAATAATCAGATGTTAAGAACTCAATGTTTGCTCAATAGATGCTAAAAACAAGGGTGTCTTAGGTATATAACTCATCCGGAAAAAGCAAACAAAAGCCATTCATAATGAATAGCTTTTGTTCTAAAACGATACTTTATTTTGAAATACTGAACTTTCCGGTTTTCATAAGGTCGCCATTCCTGTCATACAACTGATAGAAATATAAACCTGATGCCAAGGCAGAAGTATTTACAGAAGCAAAGTTGTTCTTAACTTCAAAACTGGTAACCTTTTGTCCGGTAATATCATAAACCATTGCAGTATTTGCCATCGAAGAGCTTGTAATACTGAAATTAACAAGATTAGATGCAGGATCTGGATACACCTTAACGCTTGCCGCAGAAGCGTGAATTTCATTAACTCCATCAACTATGGAAGCACCATCAACATACAACACACTTCCTAAAGCAGGATTGGTAAAACTACTTGCACTATAGAATACAGTAATAGTATCTGGCATACCACTAGTACTATCATAGAAAATAGGAATTGTCCCTTGTGTCCATGAAGATGCTGCATTTAATTTTAGAATACCACCACCTAGTATATTGCGTTTGCCACCTGAAAAATGAGAAAGGGCAACCGATACAAAACCGGTATCAGGTGCACTTAATTTAGAAGTAGCCGGCATATATTGATACCAGAATGATATTTGGCTTGCGCGGTTATTAAATGGAACACCGGTTTTAAATGTTGGAGATGCTCCTACTATAAGTTTTCCTGTAACAACTATTCCAACAGTATCGTGAGGAATAAAAGTTTTTACATAGGCATATGAAGCAGATGTTAAGGCCACTGACATTATTTTACAAGCATACTTTCCTGAATGGACATTTGTGCTATCCTTAAATATAGACAAAGGACTCGATCCAGTTATAGAATTACTTAGAATGTTGAATGTTTGCCATCCACTTGATCCTGTTCCACTATTTGGATCATCGTATGTAGAGTTTAAGAATGCAGATGATGCAGTTACATGTGTCCATACTTCGAAATCGTCAGCTGCAGCGCTAACTATCTGTGCTTTAACCGAAGTTGCTGTAAAAGCTAAAAGTCCAATTGAAATTGCGAGTAAGTGTTTTTTCATAATTGATAAGTTAGTAAAGCACAAATATAGTGAAAATACCCCATCCTACAAAACATTTAACAGGCTTTAACAAATGTAGCATTGGCCTTCAAAGATATTTCGTTCTTCAATAATTTAAAAATAGCCTTAAGTTTGCGCGTATTATGAATAACGAAGAACTCTTTAAAAATATAATATCGCACAGCAAGGAATATGGCTTTATATTCCCTTCGAGTGAGATATACGACGGACTTAGCGCCGTTTACGATTACGGCAGTTATGGTGCTGAATTGAAGAATAATATCCGTACCTATTGGTGGAAGTCCATGGTACAATTGCATGAAAATATTGTGGGTATTGATACCGCTATATTTATGCATCCTACCATTTGGAAGGCATCGGGCCACGTTGATGCTTTTAACGACCCTTTGATTGATAATAAGGATTCAAAAAAACGCTACCGGGC
>OLMA01000587.1_pt1 | contig 23172 bp, 14 predicted proteins | sample 1604671 | NCBI WGS metagenome assembly OLMA01 (sample SAMEA104055725, study PRJEB20765) | soil metagenome | biome: Arctic tundra; feature: Polygonal ground; material: soil | place: USA | collected 2011-09 | depth 0-0.5 m | reverse complement strand
CTATAGGAATAGTAGCTGAAACTGTATTTCCTCTGTTTTGTATATTAACAAAGAACTTTTCCTCTGGAATACTCATTTTCCTTCTGAGTTTTTCTAAAACGAATTGCCCAGGCTGGTGAAAAATGAATATGTCTATATCATTCATGGTCAAATGTTCCTTTTCCAGTATCCCATTTACAATTTCAGGAACTCTTTTCAAGGTAAACGATAATACTTCCATACCTTCCATATATAACCTTCCATAGGGCATACCATTGGCATCCTTATTCAGTTCCTGCCATTCAGTACTGGCATTTTCTCTTGCATTGCATTCTTTAATAATAAGACTTTCTGCCCCACTCCCATCACTACCGAAGACAAATGAGCCAATTTTTTCATCCTGATCTTGTTCCACCAATGTAGCGGTCATAGCATCACCAAAAAGTAATCTTAGAGCATGATCTTGTGGATGAATGGTTTTAGTAATGCAGTCTCCAGCTAAGATCAATACTTTTTTTGCTATTCCACCATAAATAAGAGATTTAGCGAGACTTAAAGAATAAACATATCCTGAGCACCCCAGAGGAAGATCTATAGCACCTATATGTTGAGACAAATTCAACCTGTTTTGAAGTGAACACGCTGTTGCCGGCGCTTGTCTGTCAAGTATCAAGGCGCAAAAAATAATAAAATCAATTTCTTTACGATCTATATTATGTTCAGTGAAGAATTTCTCTGCTGCTTTTACTGCAAGATCTGATGGAAGCTCAGCCGGGGCTGAGATATATCTTTCCTTAACACCACTTCTTCTGAATATTTCTTCTGGTGAATATTCCGGAAATATAGAAGATAGTTCTTCATTACCCAGTATTTTGTCAGGTAAGTAATAACTTATGGCTTTAATGGATGCACCCAAGAGTAAGGCTTTTATACAAAGTTAATATTTTGATGCATTATTATGGCTACTCCAGTAAATATCCATTTCATTTGACTTTTTTACATTTGAAGAAAATTTGACACTATGCAGACACTAATATTGAATGCAAGCCAGATAGAAAAAAAAGTTGCCCGCATTGCATACGAGATTTATGAAGAACATGCCAGGGAAAAGGAAATAGTATTGGCAGGTATTGTGCCAGGTGGATATGCGTTGGCCCAAAAAATAGCAAGTGCTTTAAAGAAAATATCGCCCTTAAATACTACTTTATTAAAGATAAGTATTGATAAAAAATCACCTGCCGGTGAAACAGCGGTAGCTTTAGACAAGAAAGAAGATCTTTCGGGCAAGGCTATTATTCTGGTTGATGATGTATTGAATACTGGGAAGGTATTATCCTACAGTATGAAGGTGTTCTTGCAATTCCCTGTAAAATGTATCCGTATAGCAGTAATGGTTGATAGGAACCACTCTTTATTTCCTATAAAAGCAGATTATTCAGGAATTTCAATAGCTACTACGCTTCAAGAACATATAACTGTTGAGTTAGAAGGTAAGGGCAAAGAATCGGTTATTCTAAAAGATTAATAATTTATGGAATTAGTAGAGGTAAAAGATAGAAAGACGATCAACGATTTTACTCAATTACCGTTTTCTCTTTATAAAAACGACCCTAATTGGATTCCCCACATTACGCAGGAGGTAGAGGAAGTATTTAACCGGCAGGAAAACCCTTATTTTACGCATGGCGATTGTATCCGCTGGGTATTATATAATGATACTAAAGAACCTATTGGAAGAGTAGCGGCCTTTATTAACGAAAAAACAGCGCATACGTTTGAGCAACCGACAGGAGGCATAGGCTTTTTTGAATGTATTGAAAATAAAGAGGCTGCATTTGAATTGTTTGATGTGTGTAAGAAATGGCTGATGGAAAGAGGAATGAAAGCCATGGATGGGCCTGTTAATTTTGGAGAAAAGGACAAGTTCTGGGGCTTACTTTCGGAAGGAAGGGACAAACCAGCCATTTATACCATGAACCACCATTCGGATTATTATAAAAAGTTTTTTGAGGACTATGGGTTTATAAACAACTACGAACAGATTGTTTATTATAGAAGAGCGGATGCTCCCAACTCTCGTTTAGTAGCACTTGCTGAACGAGTTATGCGAGATAAGAACTATCACTTGGAGAGTATTAAAAAGAGCGACGCAAAATATGCTGAGGATTTCAAAATTATTTATAATAAAGCCTGGGGGGCTGAACGGAAGGATTTTGAAGAGATGAGTAGTGAAAGAGCAAGAACGATCATGCGGAAACTAAAGCCAGTGCTTGATGAGGACCTCTGTTGGTTTGCATATCATAAGGATATTCCAATAGGTGTTTTTATTGCTATACCAGAGTTAAATGAAATATTTAAATATGTGAATGGGAACCTGAATCTTTGGGGTAAATTGAAATTTCTCTGGTATCAGAAAACAAAAAGAGTTAAAACATTTACAGGAATGGTTTTTGGTATTGTGCCCGAATTTCAGGGAAAAGGAATTGAGGCAGCTATATTTAATGAACTCGGTAAAAGGATACTACCGTTAAAAAAATATGATAGTTTATTAATAAGTTGGATAGGCAGTTTTAACCAGAAAATGATACATATACTAGTAGCATTACTACAGGTAGTTCCATATAAAGTGTATATAACCTACCGTAAAATATTCTAAGCTTTTTACAGCTAAATAATTTTATTCAAAAAAACTTTTTGAATAAAGAGCAGGTATTTATAAAATGCTGTTATCTTTGCGCACCTTTTTAAGGTAAATGTTATGATTCCGTAGCTCAGTTGGTAGAGCAATACACTTTTAATGTATGGGTCATGGGTTCGAGTCCCATCGGGATCACAAACAAATAAAATCCTCTTAACTTTGAGTTAAGAGGATTTTTTATTTGTGAAAATTAGTATGAAATTCACAATTGAATGTGTAAAAGAGGTTCCGAATTGCTTCATTAATTGGAGTTTATAACCTCTTTATTGTTATATTTGTAGCCATATCTAAGGCAAGAACAAGCGTGTTCAGGAGAATAATTAGTGCTGTTTGGTTATGTTAAAAGATTATTAAATAAATATTAATGCTTAAACAATACTTCCTTAAAATCTATAAAGAATCATTTGTTTTTGTTCTTGCTTTATTTATTTCAAGTAATGCTTTTGCACAAAATACTCATAAAAAGGCACCAAACCTACAAGCTTCTCATCCTAAATTAAATTGGCAAATCAACCCTATTGATCATAATTTGTTTGTTAAGAACGAAGGGCAATTTGACGGAGAAGCCGGAGATAATGAAAAGGTATTATACCAGGCATCCTTAGGTGATGCTAAAGCTTATTTTACTGCTAAAGGAGTTATTTACAAGTATAATAAAACTGATGGGAATCCTAAAAGCCATCAGATAACGGAATCTTTATCGGCTTTATGGGAACAGGCTAACCCAGAAGTAAATATAGATGCACAGCAGGAACAAACGTATTATTATACCTATCCCTATAAAACTAATGGTAGTATAAAAGCTTCGGTTTTCAAAAAGATCATTTATAGAAACATCTATCCACATATTGATATAGAATATACTTTTCCTACTGGTAAGGAAGGTATCAAATATGCTTTGATCTTACATCCTGGAGCCGATTTATCACAGGCCAAGTTGAATTATATAGATGCTAAAGATGCTAAGATTGATGGTGACGGCAATATAGCTTTGAATACAGGTATTGGTGAATTTACCGACCACGCTCCAATAAGTTATTATGAAAATGGTGAAAGTATAAGATCATCCTATGTTCTTAAAGGAACAGAAGAATCATTTAAAATAGAAGGTAAATATGATAGGTCTGCCACAATAGTAATAGACCCATGGTCAACAAGCCCGATTTTTAAAGGCAGTACTTATGATAAGGCTTACGACCTTGATTATGATAATAATGGCAATATATACGTATATGGAAGTTATAATCCTTTTCAGTTAGTGAAAATGAATAGCTTGGGTAAAATATTATGGACTTTTAATGCAACCACAATAGATGGACTTTTTTATGGAGATTTTGCGGTAGATAAGTTTACCGGTACAAGTTATATTGTTGAGGGTGCCCATGCCAGCGGTGCAAGAGCCATAAAAGTAAATACATTAGGTGTACCAATTGCAACCTTTCCTGGTAATCCTAATATGAACCAAATGTGGAGGGCTGTCTATGATCCTTGTGACCGTAAATTAGTCATTGGCGCTGGAGGAACAAGCTCTAATTACCAGGCTTCAATTTTAGATACAAATATGAACGCGGGTTCTTTAAGCACTGTAAATGTTTTGGGGGCTGGTGCCTCAGGTCATAGCATGGTATTTACTGCTATTGACCCTTCAGGGGCAACTTGTTATATGGCAACTGCAAAATCGGCAGTAGTGGACACTGCAAACTTTAATAACGTGGTTTTAAAATTACCATTACCATCTTTAAGCCCGACTGCGTATATGGTTCCTGATGGATATAAATTTCTTGAAACATCGAGCATTAAATACGTGGGGCCTGGAACAAATGATCCAAATGGAATGAATGGGATGGCTGCAAGCCCAAACTGGCTTTACATGTATGATGGCAGTACCCTGAAGCAGGCGAATAAAAATACAGGTGTAATAAATAAATCGCTTAATATTTCAAGTTCTTCTTTTTTATGGGGTGGTCTCGATGCCGATGAATGTGATAATATATATCTTGGAAATCAATCATCAATACGTGTATTTTCTTCTTCTCTAACTCCTATTGATACTATCTCATTGTCAGGTACAGTGTATGATGTTGTGCTCGGCCAGAATGAACAAACCCTGTATGCATGTGGCAATGGTTTTGTGTCCGCTTTCAGTATTCCTTCAACTCCACTTTCGGCAACAAGTGTTGTTACAGCTCCTAAATGTGGTTGCAATGGCAGTGCAAAAGTTACACTTAAAGCTTGTAATTCGGTGGATACTACTGGTGTAACTTATATATGGAGTAATGGACAAACAACCCAAACCGCTACAAACCTATGTTCTGGAACATATACAGTTTCTATTTTATCAGGTTGTTCTATAATTTATCTTGATACAATCATTATTCCTAATCATTTCATTTCTATAAATGTACCATCGGCAAGTGTATGCAGTGGTGGCAGTGGAGTTTCTTTGACAGCAAGCGGTGCTACCACGTATACATGGAAACCGGCAAGCGGGTTGAGCGTAACAACAGGTTCAATAGTAAATGCGAACCCTTCCTCAACAGCAACTTATACTCTTTTTGGTACGAGTGGTTCCTGCAATGATAGTGTTACTATTGTAATAACGGTGAATCCGACACCAACTGTCTCGGTAACAGCATCTCCTTCAACAGTTTGCCCCAATTCAAGTATAATGTTTAAGGCAAGTGGTGCAACCACTTATTCATGGTCACCTTCAGGAGTATTACTTTGTTCAACCTGCGACAGTACTTCAGGAAGCATTTCAAAAACCACTACATTTACTGTTACCGGAACTTCTAAGGGATGTAGCAGCAAAGATTCAGTTACTGTAAATGTATTTCCTGTACCTAAGATAACAATTGCAACAACTCAAACAGCATGTGATTCATTAAGCGGTACAGCCACAGCAACAGTTAGTGGACCAGGGCCTTATACTTATTTCTGGACTCCAACAGGTGGAACAAATACCACTGCAATTGGATTGGGTGTGGGTACTTATGTTATTTCTGTTAAGGACACGAATGGCTGTATTGCTAAACAATCATGCGTAATAAAAGTAACACCCTCACCAACTGTTACCGCAACCTCGGATAGTGCAAGTTGTGATAGTGCTAATGGAACTGCAATTGCTTCTGTTACTGGAGGAACCTCTCCTTTTACCTATTTGTGGAGCCCCGGTGGTAACACAAATAGTACCGATACAAAATTAGGGGCCGGCATCTATACCGTAACGGTAACTGATATAAATGGCTGTAAAGGGAAGGCATTTACAATTATTGAAGATACCAGTGCCGGTATTAGTTTTAGTGCCAGGAACAATGTAAGTTGTTTTGGCGGAAAGGATGGTGGAGCTACTGTTAGCATTACTAAAGGTACTGCACCTTATGTTTATACTTGGTCCGATGGTTTAAAAACGTCTTCGGTTAATACTTTAACGATTGGTCAATATACTGTAACTGTTTCCGATGCACGAAACTGTGTTCTTATCGATACAATAAACATTCATCAACCAACCAAATTAGTTGGAACTATAGGAGCAAAAAATATTATTGATGTGAGCTGTTTTGGTGGAAGTAATGGTGAAATTTCCGTTAATTCATCAGGAGGAACACCTCCTTATAGTTATTCATGGAACAATGGACAGACAGGAGATACTGCTACAGGTGTGCAGTCTATCACCTATTCAGTTACTATAACAGACAAAAATGGTTGCACAGCTAAAGCAGCTGATTCGGTGGGAGAGCCTCCTAAACTAATTGCTATTGCAAGTAGTTCATCGGCTAACTGTAAGAATAATGGCATTGTTAGTGCAACTGCAATAGGTGGAACGCCCGGATACTTATACAGTTGGGGGGCATTGGGTAATGGGGCTACTATTTATAGTTTGAATAAAGGAACCTATACGGTTACTGTTACAGATGCCCATGGATGTACGGCAAAGGATAGCACTACAGTGGATACTTTAGGACAAACAGCAAGTATTAAAGATACCAGGAATGTATCCTGTAATGGTGGTAATAATGGTGCTGCAACAGTAAGTGTGGTTGGAGGAGACACTTCATTATATAGTTATGCATGGAGCCCCGTGGGGGGAACTGATGCTACTGCAATAAATCTTACTCAGGGAATTTATACTATTACGGTTACTTATTTGGCAAACCTTTGTCAAAAAACTATTACAGATACTATAAAGCAGCCAGCTCCTATTATAAATACAGTAAAATTCAGCAATGTTAAATGCGGTGGCATTTTAACCTTTCATGATACAACTACCGGTGGGGCCGCTCCATATAAATATAATTGGGGGCCGAAAGGAGATACTACCGCTATCGTTACACTCACAACAGGTAATTATACTTTAACTGTAACCGATTCAAATGGTTGCCAAACAACTACATCGGTAACCGTGCCAAGTACTGATCCTATTGCAAACTTTACACCAGTACCCGATACTATTTCTCCTGGTGATTCTATAAAATTCGTTAATTTAAGTAGTGGTGCAAATTCGTGGTATTGGACTTTTGGTGATGGAAACAGTTCAACTGATTCATTACCTTATCACATTTATACCGGCGGTGGTAGTTATATTGTTTATCTAAAGGTTACTAGTTCATTTGGTTGTACCGATTCTACCTCAAGGACTGTATATATTCTTGAAAGCATTAAGGCTCCTAACGTGTTTACACCTAATGGCGACGGGATGAATGATGTATTCCACGTAGATGCCCACGGAATGAATAATTATAGAATTGATATTTATAACCGTTGGGGCTTATTAATATTTGAAGGATTAGGAGAAAACAATGACTGGACTGGCCGCACCATGGCTGGAGAAGAAGCATCAGTGGGGACTTATTATTATATTATTACCGCTTCCGATAATAATGGGAAATCCTTTAACCTACATGGCTTTTTAGAGCTTATTCGGTAGTCTTTTAATAAATGGGAGTATTTAAGTTGATACCTATATAGCTTAAGCCATTTATTTGATCTAAATTAGGATAATCAATGTACTGGATGATATTTATGATTGCTAATCATTGAATAATAGCAATATATCTTGGTTTTTGTACTAATTAATATATATTTGCTTCAAATTATTAACCGACAAACTATTAAACCTTAATCTTTAAAATTTAACCAAATGAAAACTAAATTATTTACTATTTGTCTTGTTTTATTTGCTTTTGTGGGTACTGTAAATGCACACGTTTGGACTGTAAGCAATAACGCAATTACAGCTGGCCATTTTACAAGTATTCAAACAGCTGCTGACTCTTCAAACGTTGGCGATACCATTTATGTTATGGGTTCACCTACCGACTACGGAAACGTAACTATCAAAACAAGGGTAACAATGATAGGTGCAGGATATGCAGTTACCGGTACTCAGAATAACTGGGCAAGTATAGTTGATAATATTTATCTTGATACAGTTTCAGGTGGAAATGTAATAAGCGGAACCAGGATTATGGGTATGGATATTGGAACTTATTTCCAACAAACCGGCAGTGGAGCTATTAATTCTATTGATATTGAAAGATGTTATGTAGGCTATTATCTTTATGTTTTTGGAAGTAACTGGACGATCAGAAATTGTGATTTAGACAATATCAATATACAGAATTGGGGCAATGTATTTATTCAAAATAATTTCATTGAGGATATTTATAATTCCAATCAAACAACTGTAAATTTCGATCATAACGACTTTGCTACATACAGTAGTAATGCTTTCGGTACTATTTCCAATGCATTAATCACCAATAATATATTTTACTTCTGTACCCCTAATGCAAGTTGCACAAGTTGCACATTCAGTAATAACCTGACAACTGCTGGCGCTACAATTAACTTAAATACTTATGCAGGGAATACCGGTTCTGGTAACGTTTTTGCATTTGCTGCTTCTACAGGTTGGACTGATGGCACAATTCCCGCAAGCACAGTAAGCGAAAATACTATCTGGAATTATAAATGGACCTTGAAATCTACTTCGCCTGGCCACGCAGCAGCTACTGATGGAACTGATATAGGTGTGTATGGTGGTTCTTATCCTATGCCTAACCTTACCGGTGCAACACGCATACCGCAAATGGTATTGATGAATATTAGTGGTGTAGCCCCTGTAGGAGGAAACTTAAATGTGAATTTTATAAGTAAAGTACAGCATTAAAAAGCGCTTAGCTGGAAAAAGAGCTAAGTAATGCCTTAGATGGCAAGATTTGAAAAAAATCAGTCTTTAATTAATGCTTAAAATTCACCAAATGAAAAAAATACTATTAGGAATATTTGGTATGCTAATAACTACCTGCGGCTTACAAGCCCAGGGAGTTATTAAAGCTGAGTATTTCTTCGATAAAGACCCCGGGCTTGGAAAGGGTATTTCTTTGACATTCTCTTCAGGAGATTCTGTCAACGTAAATACCAGTCTGCCTTTGGGCGCTCTTTCTGCAGGATATCATAATGTGTTTATCAGGGTACAGGATTCTGCCCAACACTGGAGCTTGTATATGGGTCGTAATTTTTATATACAACCTGCGGTATCAATTCCTGCCCCTCCTATGATCACTGCTGCTGAATATTTCTTTGATAAGGATCCTGGTCAGGGCAAGGGAGCGGCTATGCCGTTTTTTGCTGCGACCGATTCAGTTAGTGCAACTAATGCAATATCAACTGTCGGTTTAACAGCCGGGTATCATAGTATGTTTATCCGTACGGAAAACTCAGCGAATCAATGGAGTTTGTATGAAGGACGTAATTTTTACGTTCAACCAACAGTAACCATACCTTCTCCTCCACAAATTGTGGCAGCAGAATATTTCTTTGATAAAGATCCTGGTCAAGGCAAGGGAACGGCTATGCCGGTTTTTGCTGCTACCGATTCGGTTAACGCAACTAATTCAATATCAATTTTTGGTTTAGCAGTCGGGTATCATAATATGTTTATCCGTACTGAAAATTCAGCGAATCAATGGAGTTTGTATGAAGGACGTAATTTTTATGTTCAACCAACGGTAACTATACCTGCGCCATCACAAATAGTAGCTGCAGAATATTTTTTTGATAAGGACCCAGGCCAAGGCAAAGGAACACTTATGCCCGCTTTTGCTGCTACCGATTCAATCAATATGAGCACTGCAATTTCATTGGGCACTTTATCAACGGGATTCCATAATATGTTTATCCGTGCAGAAAATGCTTCAGGTCAATGGAGCTTATACCAGGGTGGTAATTTTTACATTGCTCCTTCTGTGGCTCCTCAACCTATAGCAAGAATAGTAGCGGCCGAATACTTTTTTGATAAAGACCCAGGCCAGGGAAAGGGTAATGTTATTACCGGCATTACGGCCGCTGATAGCATTAATATTACCCAAGGTCTAAATGCTTCAGCTTTGGCGGGTGGAAATCACAACGCCTTTATACGGGTTAAAGATAGTACAGGCCATTGGAGTTTGTATGAAGGAAGAACGTTTAAAGTATTGACATGTGGTATAAAAGCTACTGTTGCAGTTACCAAAGATTCTTGTTTTGGTGGTGCTGACGGCACTGCTCTTGCTACTCCAACAGGTGGAGTCGGGTCTTCTTCAACATACAAGTATTCATGGAGCACAACTCCTGTTCAAACTACAGCATTGGTCACCGGACTTGCAGCTGGGGTTTATACAGTTACTGTAACTGATTCGATCGGTTGCTCTGCCACTGTTACTGCAACAGTAGGACAACCCTCTCCAATTATTGTGACAACTGCAGCCTTTGCCACTACTTGCGGACAAGATAATGGCCAGGCAATAGTAACTAAAACTACAGGCGGTACCGGAACTACGTATACATACTCATGGAATACTGTTCCCGTTCAAACTTCAAATTCAGTAACCGGGCTTGCCTCTGGTACATATGTAGTTACAGTTACTGACGTAAATGGATGTTCAAGTGCAAATAATGTAGTAATTGGTGCTTCGGGCTCTCCGAGCATAGTTTTAGACACTGTGATACAAAGCAAATGCGGAGAACATATTGGTTCCGCTACTGTTTCTGCTTCAGGAGGTGTATTGCCTTATAAATTCAGCTGGAATAATGGTAATACTTTAGCAACTGCTGATAGCCTGCATTCAGGTAACTATATAGCTACAGTAACTGATAATAACGGATGTTCTACATTTATTTCTGTTCCCGTTACTAACTCAGATGGCCCTGTAATAGTAAGTAACCCTATTACACCTGTTAAATGTTACGGACAGGCTAACGGTTCTATTATTGTAAAAGTAATAGGTGGAAGCACACCATATACCTATGTATGGTCTACTGGCGCAACTACATCAAGTGTTAGCGGACTTCCTGTCGGCCCTTATTATGTTACTGTTTCTGATGCCACAGGGTGCTCCGGAGTGCAGGCATTTGAAATTACCGGACCTTCGGCTCCTGTTACTATTGTAACTAATACAGTTAATTCAGATTGTACTACTGCTGATGGTTCTGCAAGTGCATCAGTAAGTGGCGGAACAGCTCCTTATGCTTATAATTGGAGTACAGGTGTAACCACTTCCTCAGTAAACACATTATGGGCAGGAACCTATAGCTTAACAGTAACTGATGCGAATGGTTGTAAGGACTCTACCCAGGCTGCTGTAAGTAGTAAAACAGGCCCAGTGATTCAGGTAGATAGCATTACTGCTGCTAATTGTGCGGCAGGTATAGGTGGTACAGTTACAATATCTGTTACAGGTGGCGTACCAACATATACATATCTTTGGTCTAACACATCTTCCAGTGCAACACAAAACCTTACAGGTGTTCCTGCAGGAACGTATAATGTAATGGTTACTGATAACGCCGGTTGTGTTGGTACAGCAACTGCTAAAGTGCCGGAATTACTTCCGTCACAGATTTCGATCTGTATGGTTACAGTTGATCCAGCCTCAAATCATAATTATATTATCTGGGATAAGTCAACTTCACCAAATATTGCCAGCTATAATATTTATAAAGAGAATAATGCTCCCGGAGTTTTTGACAAGATAGGCAATGTTCTTGCTTCAAGTACTTGTACATATGTTGATATGTTGTCTGATCCGGATGTGCAAAGTTGGAGATATGAAATATCTCAGGTTGATGCCTGTGGTTATGAGTCGCCGTTAAGTGCTCCTCATAAAACTATGCACCTGACAATCAGCCAGGGATTAAGCAACAACGTTAATCTTATCTGGGATAATTATCAGGGAATTTCGTTCGGGCATTATATTGTTTATAGAGATAGTGTAGCTGGAATAGCAGGTGACAGTATAGGTTCCGTAATAAACAATGGTACATTTACATATACAGCTGCTGCGCCGTTAGCAAGCCACCCTTGGTATTTTCATATGGGAATAGACAATCCGGGTGGATGTACTCCGGCCATTGAAGCTATTAACTATAATGCCTCAAAATCTAATACTGGAAGCGTTATATTTGTTGGAGTGAACCAATTGAGTGTTGATTTAAACTCTCTTGAAGTATATCCTAATCCTTCAACCGGAGTATTTAACTTCAGCTTAAATATTGTAAACAAACAAAATATAACCGTGAAGATTTACAATGCAATCGGACAAGTATTATCCAGTACTAACTATGGTAGGATATCCGGCCAAATAAATAAGGAATTGGATCTAACTGGCCTAAGTAAGGGAGTATACATACTCCAGGTAGTGGGAGACAACGGTGTTGCCTACAAGAAAGTAATACTTCAATAAAATTAATTTTATAATACAAAAACCGCTGCAAGAACTTATCTTGCAGCGGTTTTTCTTTTTATAATGTAGAAGAGCTTATGTATCTGGTGGGATAAATAAGTTTTTCTATCTTTGGTTAAGTATTTTTATGTTTTAGCTTGTTTGGAGGAATATGAATAGTATCAGGGTAAAAGGACACTTAATTTCTAAAGCACTCATGTGTGGTCGTTTTATTGCCTTTATTTTTCCATTTTTATATTGTAGCTCAACAATTTCGTTTGGACAGAAGTTCAATGAAGCAGGGCAATATAATATCCGTAATTATTCTGCCAAGGAATACAATCTTGTCCCGCAAAATTTTGCAGTTGTGCAGGATTCACGTGGTGTACTGTATTTTGGCAATAATAGTGGTGTGCTTGAATATGATGGACATAACTGGGACACCCTTCAGACGCCCAATGATTCCCCAATACACTCCTTAGCTATTGATAAAAAAGGGATAATATATGTTGGTGGCACCGGAGAGATCGGATATCTTTCTCCTAATTCAAACGGGCGTATGAGATATCATTCTTTACTCGACAATCTTCCAAAAAAGGACAGAGATTTTTCAGAAGTATGGACATGTATTGCAACCAGGGATAATTATATTTATTTCCAAACCTTCAATAAAATATTCAGGTGGGATGGTAAATCTATGGGTATTTCCGAACCTAAACCCGGCACAACGTTTCATCTTATGTTTTATGTAAACGGAACGTTATATGTTCGTGAAAAGGAAGTGGGCATGATGAAAATGGTTAATGATTCAGTATTGAATTTTATTCAAGGGGGAGATATGTTCGCCCAGGCTAAAGTTTATTTTATGCAGCCATTCAGGAAAAATGAAATATTACTGAACAATGAGGGTAAGGGATTATTTACTATGCTGCCTGAAGATTTCTCATCACGCATTCAGGATAAAACCCAGTTGACAAAAATAAATTCCTTCCGTACCGAGATCGATCAGTTTTTCATGAACAATAAAGTATACAATGGAATTAAATTGAATAAAAAAAATTACTCTATTGGTACACGCACAGGTGGGTTGGTTGTAATTGATTCTTCGGGGAATTTTATAGGTGCTGTTAATAAAGGAAATGGCCTGCAAGATGATGCAGTTAACTATCAGTTTTTAGATAATCAGCAAAAATTATGGCTTGCAACGAATAATGGGATTTCAAAAGTTGACATTAATTCCCCGGTAACTACATTTAATGATAAGACGGGTTTAGAAGGCAGAGTACTCGCTATATGCCGTTCAAATGGGAAACTATATGCAGCGACACTTTCAGGTGTATTTTGCTTAATCGGACAAGCTTCTCCCTTAAATTTAATAACAGAACAACCTCATTTTAACAGGATTGAGGGACTTACTACAGAATGTTGGGACCTGCTTTCCTTTCCTACAGGAAAAAAACAATTGTTGCTTGTGGCAACAAATGATGGAATATTTCAGGTTGATGAAGATAATAAGTCGTCTCTTATTGTTCCCGGCAATGCAAATGTGATTCACAGATCAAAAATAGATTCCAACAGGGTATTTATCGGTGCCAGTCTTGGCGGATCAAGTTTATATGGATTATCATCAATTTATTGGAACGGAACAAAGTGGTTAGATGAAGGCTATGTAGGAGAAGTTGCTCAAGAGGTAGGTTCAATTGAAGAAGATAAAAATGGTGTACTATGGTGTGGTAATAATGATAAAGGAGTGATTCGTGTAACCCCATTTTACAGAGATGTTAAAATTGATTCTGCGCAGGTCAGAAGATTTGATTCAACGCAGGGGTTGCCCAATAGTAGTATATACGTAAAAAAAATAAACGGACATATTTATTATTGCTCTGATGCAGGCCTGTATAAATATAACGGGAAGGAAAAATTCTTACGGGATAGTTCTTTAGGAAGTGAATTTTCAGGTAAAAAGCTTTGGGTATATAGAATTGACAGGGATGTTGAGGGCAACATATGGATAGTAGCAATTTCTGATAAAGATCAGCAAATGCATGTGGGATACATAAAAAACCAAGATAAGTCAAATCAGGAATGGATATCAACTCCATTTATAGCAGTATCAAAAAGTATAGTTTCTTCTTTCTATTTTGATAAGGAAGGCATAGCATGGTTGGGAGGTCAGGATGGTATATTTAAGTTTGATAACAAGGTGGAGAAGAATTATGATCTCACATATAATGCATTAGTACGGAGGGTTGTAGTTAGTAAGGGGAAAGACTCAACCATATTTTATGGCACATATTCTGATGATAGTGGTAGCGTATCGCTTGAGCAGCCTGAACGATTGAAGTTAAGCCTTCCTTTTTCCCTGAATTCGTTAACTTTTTACTATGCGGCTCCTGATTTTGAGGACGAAGCAACTATGCAATACAGGTATAGGCTGGAGGGCTCTGATGAACAGCACTCAGCGTGGAGTGAGTGGACAAATGAAACAAAAGCACCATATACCTTCTTGCATGAAGGGCATTATATATTTCACGTTGAAGCAAGGAATGTATTTAATCATGTGAGTCATGAAGCGGTTTATGAATTTACTATTTTATCTCCCTGGTATCGTACAATATGGGCATATATAATTTATTTCTTAATTTTTGTAGCTTTTGTATACAGTGCTATTACAGTCTCTACACGTAGCCTTCGGAATATTATCAGCGAAAGAACTGCTGAGGTGGTTAAGCAGAAAGAAGTTATTGAAATGAAGAATAAAGATATTACCGATAGTATTAATTACGCGAAACGAATACAAGAAGCAATTCTGCCTACCAGGGAAAGATTTAAATCTGTTTTGCCTGATAGTTTTATTTTGTTTAAGCCTAAAGATATAGTTAGCGGTGACTTTTACTGGATGTCGGAAAAGAATGACCTGCTTTTTGTTGCTGCAGGTGATTGTACCGGCCACGGTGTGCCAGGTGCCATGGTGAGTGTTGTCTGTTCAAATGCCTTGAACAGAGCAGTAAAAGAGTTTGGAATAAGCGATCCGGGGAAGATACTGGACAAAGTCAGAGATTTGGTTATTGAAACATTCGAAAAATCAGAGAAGGAAGATATTAAAGATGGTATGGATATTTCATTATGTACTATAAATACCAAAACAAAAGAAGTGCAGTGGGCCGGAGCAAATAACCCCTTATGGTATATACAAGGTAATGAAATAAAAGAAATAACTGCTGATAAACAGCCTATTGGGAATTCAGATAATCCTAAGCCATTTACAACACATAATGTAAAACTGCATCAAGGTGATGAAATTTATTTATTTACTGATGGCTATGCCGACCAGTTTGGCGGGCCTAAAGGTAAGAAGTTCAAATACAAGCAGTTTGAGGAAAAAGTCTTGGAAGGCCGAAGCCTTGACATGAATACCCAACGAAATAATCTTAATATAACCTTCGAGAACTGGATGGGAAGGCTTGAACAGATAGATGATGTCTTGATTATTGGTATTCGGGTTTAGAATTCTTCTGCTCTCTGTGCATATTCAATTATAAAAAGGGTAAAAATTAGTGACTGAATGGTATGAAATTCTCATATATTTGGGCACAGAAAAAATGAATATGAATAGTTGGAAAAATTTACCTGTATTAGTATTGTTTGCACTATTTGTTAATTCTGCGCTAGCAAAAAATATTGCAGACAGTGTTTCACAAACTGAAAAGGTTGTTGCGTTCAATTCACTTAAAATTAATGGCAATTTTAATGTTGTACTTACCGAAGGTAAAACAAGTAGCCTAAAGATTGTTGCACCTGATAAGGATGCAATGTCTTCAGTAGTTATAAAGAGCGCAGTTATACTTAATGTATCAATGAAAGATGGCGCTAAAGAAGCAGTTACTCTTTATATCACTGTAAAAGATATACAACAGATATCAGTAAATATCGATGGTACATTGTCCTGCACAAATACAATTGATGAAGATAACCTGACATTGAATGTTGACGGTAATGCTACAGTTAATTTAGCGCTGGATTTGAAAATGTTAACTTGTAACTTAAATTCAGGTAAATCAATTGTGTTAAAAGGGAAAGCAAAGAGTTGTATATTTAAAGATTCGGGCGAAGGTAATGTGGATGCTTCTGAGCTAAAGACAGACAACATGACCTTAGAAGATCATAGTGACGGAGATCTAAAGGTATATGCACATCCTGAATTACACGCAAAAGTAAGCGGTAGTGGAAAACTAACATATTACGGAAATCCGCGTACAAAAACCTTTAGAATAGAGGGGGCTGCATCTGAACAACAGGTTATAGAAAATAAATAGGAATAAATAATCATAAATACACCAATTACAATGTTTGAATTAAACGGAATAATAAAACTGAAAAAGGACGAACAAAAAGTATCAGACTCATTTAAGAAACGTGAATTTGTAGTTACTGATAATTCATCTAACTATCCGCAACACATTCAGTTTCAATTGACCCAGGAAAGATGCAGGCTTCTGGACGAAGTAAATGTAGGCGACCAGGTTAAAGTAAGCTTCTTTATACGTGGCCGTGAATGGCAAGGTAAAGATGGAGGCGGAGTTAAGTACTTCAATTCTTTGGATGCCTGGAGAGTTGAGAAATCAACCGGCGGAAGTAGCAAAGAATATTCCCAGGAATCGCAGGCCCCGGCATCTTACTCTGATAGCGGACTTACTAACGCCCAGGAAAATGACGATCTTCCTTTTTAAACAATAATATGTAAATGAGGAAACCCTGACAATATTGCAATATTGTTGGGGTTTTTTTTGCTCCTTATTAAGCTCCAATCAATTGGTTTGCAGAAGTCTTACTATCCAGTGCATCTCTTAAGCCGTTTCCCAACAAGAAGAATGCAAGAACCATGAGCATTATACAAATGCCCGGAAGAAAAGCAAGGTAGGCAGAATCGGTAATGATATAACCTCTGTTCGTATTTATCATGGCTCCCCAGGAAGCGATAGGAGGTTGAGCGCCAATTCCCAGGAAACTAAGCCCCGCTTCTATTAATATTGCAGATGCAAAATTATCTGCGGCTACCACAATAATAGCCCCCATTATATTTGGAATTATGTGCTTGAAAATAATTCTGAAATCAGAAAAGCCCATTGCATTGCCTGCTTCAATAAAATTTTCCTCTCTTATGCTCATTACCTGCCCGCGAACAATACGTGCAACATCTACCCACATAGTTAGGCCTACAGCTATAAATACCTGCCAAAAACCCTTACCTAGGGCCAAAGTGATAGCTATTACAAGTAGTAAAGTAGGTAATGACCAAACAACGTTTATCAGCCACATTACAAATTCGTCCCATTTACCTCTGTAAAAACCTGCCGTGGCCCCCAAAAAAATGCCAATGGAGAATGCAATTAATACAGAAATAAACCCTACTGCTAATGATACCCTTATACCTATCATAAGACGGCTTAACAGGTCTCTACCTTCCTGGTCGGTACCCAATAAATATGTTTTTGTGATGACATTCTTAGCCTTTATTTCTTGACTCATATCATTGTAAGTGCGGGTAATGGGCTTGTCACTACCAAAAATATAGGAAGTTGTTGTTTGATTAATGGAGTCGTTAACAAGGTGCTTGTTGTAATCCAACGCATAAAGAACATCGGCCATATTGTATTTTACAATCGGCCCATTATTAGGTGTCATGCCGGTATAGCTTTCTGCTACAACGAATGACCCCTGAAATCCATAAGAATAAATAGGGGTATAATGGTAAGAACTTGGTTGCCCGAAAAGCATTTTTGAAATGAAAGAAACATTTTTTATATCCTGATTTTCTTTAACTAATAACATTTGCACTTTAAAGCCGGGTGGTTTTACCGAAAGCTCAAGTACCTGATTATTTGCATTTGGGGTTGAGTCAGGAGTAATAGCGTATCCTAGAACAGCAACAAGTACACAAAGAATTATGAATGATAGGCTAAACATTGCCAGGCGGTTCTTTTTAAACCTTTTCCACGCATGGTGTGCAAGGGAGTATGAATCTATATCTACGTATTTTCTTTTCCTAAATGTCAGCACAATAACCCCAGTTTAAAATCAATATTCTCTTTCTTTCCAACTATAACCTGTAAAGCTTGCCGTCAACCCTATCCAACTTACATACACCATTGTCACAAATTCACTTATAAGAAAGTATAGCAATAACCTTTTTTTATTGAAAAAATCTGTAGCGCAATATAACAATAAAAAATCGACTGCAAATTTAAGGATCAGACAATTTATAAAGACCCAATTGATTGAAAAATAGATAAAAGAACCTACTAGATACATGAATAGTAAAAAATTAGTGACGAAAACTATAGTGCCAATAAAGCTATTTAACCGGTTTTTTGAAATAAATCCTTTTGATGCCCATCGAATTCGCTGCTGTAAGAAGCCTTTCAGGCTTGGTTGAGCAGGGGTATAGACAATTGATTCTTCGTTTTTCAGATAGCCAACCTGACCAGGGAATTCCTTGTTAATTTTAAAAAGTAATAAGGTATCATCGCCTGTTGGTATAGAATCAATGCCCTGAAACCCCTTTACAGTTTCAAACGCGGTTTTTGCATAAGCCAGGTTTGCTCCATTACATAATAAGGGATTCTTTGAAAAGGTACCTCCACCAGCCAATATCGATAACCCTGCAACTTCCAGACTTTGAAAGCATTCCAAAAAATTACTTTCATTTATAATTGCAACCGGGCCACAGATCATTTGAAAATTGTTTTCTTCATAAAGTGATACGATAGAGGCAATCCAGTTTTGTCCGGCACTACAATCCCCGTCAGTAATTACAATTAACTCCCCGAAAGACGCTTCAATTCCACTTGTAATGGCATTTTTCTTACCAAATTGATTTTCTTCTGATTGAATATATTGCCATGAAAAGGAACTGCTTCTTAAAATACCTTGGGCGATCTCTATTGTTCCATCGGTAGAATGGTCATCAACAACAATAATTTCAAATAAAGATATTGGATAGTTCTGCCTGATAATTGCCTTTAAGCAAGTGGCAATATTTTTTTCTTCATTACGGCAAGGAATTATAACAGAAACTTTTGTTTTAAAAACCTGTGGTTTTAATAAATGCTCAGGCACTTTGATCCAACTTATAATTTGCCAAAGAGTATAGAATGAGTAAAGTAAAGAGAAAATAACTAAAGTAAAATTTAATATAACAAGCATCATTTAGTTTCTTTAGCAGGGAACTTTCTCGGTCCCATTAATTCAGCCTTGCGCTGATTTAAATTGCCAATAACTTTCTCGTAAACAGAATCAAGTAACTTAGGATGGTTGCAATAAAAAAGCATGTTTTTGTTATAGCTGTTTTCGGTAAGGTTATGTTTTTTCCATAAGGATTGATACGCAAGTTGTAGAGATGTATCTTTTATGTTTTGAGAATATCCTAATTGAGCTGCTGACTGCAATACGTGAACATCAGCAAGTAAAACAGTCATAGAATCCGAAGGTAGAATATCAGCAGGGATACTGACCTGGTTTTTACTCTTGCACGAAAGCAGTAAGTATAGGATAATGAAAGGGAGAATCCTTAAAAATCTAAGTTTTTTATTCATAGTCTTTTACAATACTTGCAAATGTAGCATAACTCGGTAAAATGTTTTATTTTTACTACTTTAACTTATCATGAGAAAAATAAACCTTTTACTCACTATTACCATACTCTTTCCTATTTGTCTTCGGGCACAATTAAACTTTGTGTTTCCTGTTGGAACTGCTAAAGGTGGTGCTATTACCGCACAAGCGAATGATTGGGAAGTGATAGGGGTAAGCCCATCAAACCTGGGTTGGGAAAGCAATGATAGAATTTCATTTACAATATTAAACATAGGGATAAGCGCGCAGGCTGACCAACTTACTTTGCCCAATGTTGAGAAGATAATTAGTGGGAAGGATACTAATATGCTTGAGCGAATAGCTTCTTCTCACAGTGGATTGAATATATATGGCAATTTTATATGGGCTGCTTTCTCAATTAAAATTCCTAAGATTGGCGGACTGGCGCTTTCTATCAGCGATCGGGCTTTCGGAAATATTACCATGTCACCAAATATCACCTCAAGTAGCCAATTTCAAACTGCTTTTGCGGCTATAGCCAGTACTGCATTTACATCTCAGAATGCCCAAAAGTTCAATGGCCAGGTAAATATCAATACGGCAGATTCTCTTCAAATGCTTGTTAATACACTTAATTCTTTTAGTGGTTCATACGTTTCTATGTATGAATTCAGGGAAATTAATGTGGATTATGGTAGGGAACTATTTAAAATTGGTAGCGATGATTCTACCGCCTTTAAATTTTATGGTGGGGTAGGACTTAAATATTTAATTGGTCTGGCCGATATTCATGGGCAATTTGTTAATGGTACCGTTACTGCGGACTATGCAATTGAAAATAACCCTATTTATTCACCTATCCCATCTAATGCGCCAGGACAAGGCTACGGAATTGATATAGGCACGAGCATGGTTTATAAAAAATGGAAATTTGCAGTAGCAGTAACAGATATTGGCTCAATTAATTGGACCGGAACACATGCCACTTTAAACGACACTATAGTAGCGGAACGAATTATAACCGACAGAAGTGATTCAAGTAATAGCTCCAATGTAAAAAACTATATACAAACCAACGGAGAGAAATTCACCACAATATTACCGTCCAAATTCAGGTTAGGTGCAAGTTATAAAGTAAATAATTTGCTTACAGTTGCATCTGACGTTATAATGCCATTAAATAATGCGGTTGGTAATCTTATAGGTACTTATTATTCAATTGCAGGGCATTTAACTTTATTCAAAGCCCTGGTTTTAGATGCAGGTTTTGCCACTGCAAAAAATTACGGGGTGGTAATGCCAATGGGAATTGCCTTTGGCCATAAGGTTCAGATCTATTTCGGTGTAAATGATGTTTTAACCTATTTTGGTAAAACTACAAATACTGACCTTTCTGCAGCAGTTGGACTAATACGTGTTAATTTATAAAATATTATGGCAATTTCATTTTCAGATAAGGTGGTATGGGTAACAGGGGCTTCTTCAGGAATAGGAGAGGCATTAGTTAAGGCTTTTGCAAAAGAAGGTGCCAAAGTTATTCTCTCTGCGAGAAGAGAAGATGAGTTGCAAAGAGTGAGAAAGGAAGCGGGACTTGACGAATCTAATAGTTTTATCCTTCCTCTAGATCTTTATAAGATTGATGAGATATCTAATGCTGTTGCTAAAGTGAAAGCAAAGTATTCAACTATTGATGTATTAATTTGCAATGCAGGTATTGCTCAGCGTTCACTGGTGAAAGATAGCCTACTACAAGTCGACCGTCAAATAATGGAATTGAACTTTTTCTCTGTAATCGCTCTTGCTAAGAGTGTATTACCCGGAATGCTTGCAGAAAAGAAAGGGAATATAGTGGTTATAAGTAGTGTTATGGGGAAGATGGGCATTCCATTTCGTTCAATGTACTGTGCATCGAAGCATGCATTGCATGGTTTCTTTGAAGCTTTGCGGGGCGAGGTATTTAAAGATAATGTTAAGGTGAATATTATTTGCCCGGGTTATGTAAAAACCAATGTATCTATTAATGCCGTTACATCAGAAGGTAAAGCTCATGGCAAAATGGATAAGGGGCAAGAAAAAGGTATAAGCCCTGAAAAGTGTGCTGCTGGAATTTTGAACGCAATACGAAAGAATAAAGAAGAAACATACATTGGCGGTACAGAAACTATTGCTCCGCGTTTAAAAGTATTACTGCCAGGCCTGTTTTCTGCGATCTTAAAGAGAGTAGAATTTCACTGAGGTCACTTTCATCACTATTGCTAATACAACATCAGGCGGGTTTTCATTTTAAGATTGAACACACGCTCACATGAAGCGTAAATTTATTGCAGCCCAACAAGGGCGATCATATACTAAAGTATTTACCGCCTTCTTTTAAATACAAAGGTTTCCGAACGAGTTCCATTGGGGTCTGATTTGATAACATGAAACTTCAGGTAAGTATGATTTACTGAAACTCCTCCTAAATAATGCCAAGTATATTCTCCAATGTTTGTATAGTTGAATCCAAACCAAAATGTCCCAGTTTCTTTCTCGTTTAGCGGGTTTTCAAGACTAATGAAACACCTTGTCCAAACTGAATTAGTATAAGCAAAATTATCCTTAACATGCAAATTATTATCGGCAGAATAATACCAAACGCCATTTATTATAGAAGTATTAGTAGAGACACTATTATCAAAGATTCGCCAATAATTATTAGTAGAATCAAGCCAAACTCCATTTATCATGGTATCTAATTTTAAAGGTGCTTTAGTTTTTGCCATAACTTCTTCCCCACTTTTATTATAGTATTTTATTGCTATAATTTTATCATTTTTATATGTGACCTTACTCTCTAACTCACCACTCTCGTTATAAACATTTGATATGCCATTAATTACATCATCCGTATAAGGGTATTCAATTTCCAATTTCCCACTCTCGTAATAAATTTTCTCCATCCCAGTTTCTTTTCCATTTTTCGTTGGGATTTCTGATTCCAACTTTCCACTTTCGTAATATGTTTTTTCTAAACCTTCCCATTTACCATTAACCCAAGGGGCTTCATCTTCTAATACTCCACTGTAATAATAGTTTCTCATCATTCCGTTTAATTTACGATTGACATGTATGTCTTTTGACCAAAGTGTACTTTTGAGGTAAAAAAGAGTTAGGCACTTTTTTAATTCATAACAAAGCTAAGAGATTTTTTGTTTT
>OLMA01000030.1_pt1 | contig 23561 bp, 38 predicted proteins | sample 1604671 | NCBI WGS metagenome assembly OLMA01 (sample SAMEA104055725, study PRJEB20765) | soil metagenome | biome: Arctic tundra; feature: Polygonal ground; material: soil | place: USA | collected 2011-09 | depth 0-0.5 m | reverse complement strand
GCCGTTATCAAATTGCACCAATAATTTATCGTATAAATTAGCGAATTGTGGGTCGTTATATATTATGCTTTGGTTTTTATTAATGGCATATCCGGTTGATTGAATTAGCAACTCTATTGCTGTCTTTACAAAAAAAGCTGGGCGTAAATTTCTTACGTTGATATGCCCTGTGAATGGCGGGGTTGTATTTATATCACCATAGTTTACAACAGGCCATATCCATCCATCAGTTTTATTTTGAGAGCCCGCAGCATGTGCAACATCCCAAATACAATTAGCTTGATTTGATAAGTCGTTTGGATATGGCAAACTATATTGATCCCAAATCTTATTAGCACCGTAGCCACTCCATATCGTTGTACTATCGCCCATGTCATATATCTGCCCACCCAGCTTATCGAAAATGTCAATATTCCCGAATAACAACATCACATTAACATAGTTATCCTGCACGTTTTGAACTTCTGCCAACCCATTAGCTACTATTTCAATTCCATCTTCAATATATTTAGCCGGTATTTGAGTATATGGGGCATTTGTTGTAATTGTTATATCATCGGGGAAACCAAAAGCTTGCCTGTTTTTTTGCGTTAACGGTAGTTTAAATTGCTTTGACCCGTGACCTTGCAAGCTTTCTAAATCACCTAAGTTATTAACTTGAAGTATTAATGCAATAATATCATCATCGCTGAAAAAATCAACAGATATTTTGTTAATAAACAATTGTCGGTTCTGCTGCATTTTAGTAACTTAATCTATCGGTTGTTTGCGCTAATTTACCTTGTTGGTAATTAATATCCTTAACATCAATCGGCGGGAAGTTAATGTTTGATACCGCACTTGCTATCCCGTTTATATCATCAGGGTGCAACCTTGTAGTGCTATTGATGTTTATATTAGGCCGTAAGCCATTGTCGCCCGTTGGCATATAGGTTTGATATATACCACCGCTTGCAAACCCCGGATTTCGCCAGCTAACAGAGGCGGTACTATCAAAAGAACGTCCCCCATAAGATTGATTAATAGCACTTACAACACTTTTAGCCCACGGGTCACGCATAGCTTCAGATACAACTATACCCTCACCTGAACGTAATCGTGCATTCATATTATCAGTCTTGCTATATCCAGGCAATACACCACCTTTGCCATCACTATCGTAATGTATACCACCTTTAGCGTATGCCGGGGCTTTTTGAGAAGCTATAACACCTATTTCTAACGCTCCTGTAACGGCGGCTAAAGCCATCAATACAGGATTGGGGCTAGCTTTAATTACAGCAGATGCAGTATCAATAACACCTTTTATTATAGCAATCTCCTGTTCTTGATGAAACTCTTTTACCTTTGCTTGCCCTTCCTGAACCCTTGCTCTTTCATTTATTGCATATTTTTGAGTGGTAGTTAACGCTTGATTTTGTAACTCATAGTTTTTTTGTTTTTCTATTGAAGTTATTGCGTTTTCATAATTTCGTTGCGCCGCCTGCTGTGCGATCTGCAAAGCTTCATCAGCAAATTGTTTCGCTGCATCAACTTCTATATCAAGACGCTGTTTGGCATATTTTTTGGTAATATCTCTTTTAGTTTTTTCGCCAGCTTCTTGAATAACCTGTTTTTGTTTTAACTGATTAGCACTATATGCCGATCCATCATCATTTTTATTGTCTTTATTATCAAGTCCAGCATCTTGTAATTGATTTTGAGTATTATCTTGGGCGGTAGCAATATCTGCGTTTTCTAAATCTCTATTAAACGGGTTGTCATCCCCACCGCTAAACCCGGTTTTTCGTGACGCCTTATTGGAGGCTAATTGATCATCTAAAAGTTTGCCCTGCATCGCATACTTTTTGTTAGTATTGCTAATTTGTTTTAAATATTTTTGGTGTTCTTCTACCTGTTCGGAATCAGATTTAATTTGCTCATTTTTTAAATTATCTTGATTTATTTTTAATATTCCGAGTTCTTTTGCATTATATTTTCCATCTTTATTTAATAAATCATCATCCAATTTATCTATTTCTTGTTGTCTTTCATAGGCAGCATTATAATAAACATTATTTTTTTCTTCTTCACCAGTTTTTAATAAGGCTAATTCTCTCTCATGGCTCTCTGAAATATTTTGCGCTTGGGCTTCTCTTAATTTAATAGCCGATTCATTCATGGCTCGAACCTGTTTATCTGCATTATCTTCAATCACTTTTTGAATGTCTGAATCCTTTTCATCACCTAATTGAGATTTAAGTCCAGTTGCTTTAGTGATTGCATTTTGAGCTAATCCTTTTGTCTTAGCATTGTTTTTAGGATTTTCAAGAATCGCTTTTTGCTTAGAAATAAACTCCTGAAGTTTAAATATTTTTTGTCTATATGATTCATCAATTGCATCCAATTCCTTTCCCAATGCACTCATTTGGAATTGCAAAGTTTTAGATATTGATGCTATGGAATCTGACTTTATTTGGTCTATTTGACGTTGAATTTCTTGCTGTAACTGCAATTGTTTTTCTGCTGCGGCTTCTGCTTTAGCTTGTTTAGCATCATCCCGGTTATCAAATAGTTGCTTTTGATTTTGCAATTGTGAGTTTGTGGCAATTACACCCTGCATTCCTTGATTTAATTTTTCTAAAAAATCCTTTCCTGCCTGTGCCCCATTACCTTGAGTTTCTTCAACAAAATTTGTAGCAATATTGGTTAATTGTTCATAATTTGTTTTCAAACCCGCTACTTCACCTGATTGTATTCGCAGTGAATTTATCTGCGCATCGCTAAATCCTTTGCCTGCTAATTCTTGTTGTAGCATAGCATTATAAGCATTTACTGCTAATTCATTATTTCTATCATATTGGCCATTTAGTATTTTTAGAGCATCCCCATGTATTTTTGATGCTTCAGTTGCAGATGTTGCCCGATCCCTGAACTTCTTCATCATAACTCCTAACTGTGCATTTTCGTTATCGGTTAAGGTTACGGCATTTTGAGCATCTCTACCCATCATTTGAAGTTGGCCTGCGGCATAGCTTGCTTGGTCGCCTGCATCTTTAATTTTACCAAAGAAGTTACTAAAATCTAAATTTGCAAAGGATTGCCCAATCTGATTTAATTGAGCGACTATTCCTGCTTTTGTTTTTTGAAACCGATCGGCATAATTTTGGAATTGAGATAAATAGGTTATAGTACCGATTACTGCAGCGGTAACAACTAGAAATGCAGTTGCAACCGCACCAGCAGCGATACTTAATCCACCTGCTGCAACCTCGGCGCCTTCCATCCCTTCGGCTGTTTCAGTTGCACCTTTCCCCATAGCACTAAAACCATTTGAAGCATCTTTTAATATGCTTTGAAACTGACTAAAGCCAGGTATAAGTTTCCCTAAAATCCCTGTAAGTCCCCCTAAAGCCTCTTCATAACCCCCAACATTACGCTGATGATTACCCATTTGGGCATCAAACGCCTTTAATTGAGAATTGAGCTTATTATATTGTGCAATTTGGGCTTGAATGGCCTTGTTTTGCGAAGTAAAACCACCTTCGGTATTTTTGATTGCTTTGCCAAGAGCAGCAAGCTTTTGAGCAGCTTCTGCATAGCTACCAGATGCGGCAACCATGTTTTTCTTAGCCTCTTTAGTGGCGTTATTGGCTTCGATTTGCGCTAATCTTGCACGATCAATAGCCGTTTTTATATTTTGTTGTTCAACCTTGCCTTTGGTAAGCTCGACTGTGAGTTGAGCCTGTGCTGCTTTAGCATTATCGATTGATACTTTACTGTTTATTACTGCGCCGTTTAAGTCAGATAAGCTTGCTTTTAACGCTGTAATTGCCTGTACCGCATCGTCAACAGCTATTTGTACATCAATTAAGACTTTTTTAGAAATACTATCGTCTGCCATTATGAAAGTGTCAAATATTGTTTTATATTTAAGCTTTCATAATTTTATGTTTTGGTTTAGTTAGAGAGCGGGTTAGTAGCCCGCTTTTTATTGTAATAGGCCGCCAAATGTTTTAATTTCTGTCGTTGGATTCCCATGCCATATTGTTTCCTCAAATTGCTTTTTTATTCTATCTCCCGTATTAGCAATAGTTCTTCTCACTAAAAAATCCTCTATTGATTCCTATTTGGTAATAAAGTTAATCTTGGCCTTTAATGCCTTGTTTTCAGCTTTTAGTCTTTGATATGATGATAGTTTTTTCATACCTGTACTTTCGGTTTCGGCCCCGGTTTACTTCTTTGTTGAAACTCAACTGGCTCAACCTTTACGACCTTACTCACTTCCAATTGCTCTACTAGCTCCTTATTTTTCTCAGTAAGTTCTGCGTTTAATTCTTCAAGTTCTTTAATTTTCGCCTGAAATTCGTAATTACCTACTTGCCTAGATGCCGCATCCTTCAACTCATTATACTTCGTTTGCAATTCTGCATAATAGGCTTTCAAAGGATCATTAAATGGTTTATCATTAGACACAATCCCCGGATAAATAACTCCCTCAGGTACATGACCTAATGCTATTTGACTAATTAAAGGGTGTAACTCTTGCGCCTCTGTTTGAGTTGCCCTGAACCCCTTGTTGCGTAAATCCTTAATCGTTAACATGCGATGGGTACATTTTTTGAACGGTTTGCTTAGTCAACTCCAAAGCTGCTAATATCTTAACTTCATTAGCTAAAACAGACTCTTGCTCTTTACGCAATTCACGTAATTGAGCGGTTTGTGACCTTACCAGTTCCAATGCAATTAATTCCTGTGGCTTTTCTTCGATAACAGGCACGTTAGTATAATAGTCAACATCCTTTAAGTATGCGTCCAATTGTTTAGGGTCAATGTAGTTTTTAGCTACTTCAAAAGCTATTCTGCGACCTTCTAATTCTTCTTTTTTGATTGATTTTTCCATATTTATTATTATTGGTTAAAGTGTTTTTCTAATAGTGGCAAAGTTTGGTCGTCATCAACATCGAGAAGTATTTTATTAATCCCAGTTGAATCACCAATCCCTATTTGACTTGGCGGTGTTCTTCTAAACATATCTTTTGTAGTTTCATAAAATTCAAGTGCGTGGCCTTTTAAATTGCCATCTTCATCTAAATTATAACTGCCCATGGTATACCAAAGACCACCTAAATTACATTCCCAAATTAGCTTTTCCATATTTTAGTTTTCTTTAGTTTCATCAATTAGCGACCTATTAAATACAATATTCAAAACAGGTAATTCCTCGCCAGGCTTAATTATTAAATCCCTGCTCATTAAGAAGTGCCTTTGATGATTTGATTTTGGTATTGTACCATTATAATAATATCCTATAAAATTAGGTCTTTGCGGGTTATCTTCAAAATCTATTTTTGATATATCTTGCTTCAGCCCATTGAGCAAACAGAACCGTAGAAATATTCTATCAAAACATTTTGCCTCTTGCACTTGCACATCGGCTAAAAAGGCTCTTGTAAAGTCGCTTTCGTTTGGGTTGGTATCGGTTAATAGTTCCATATCTTACTGAAATTGTACATTTAAATCTGGCAGAGCAAAGGTAATACTAAAATTATAGGCATCGATAAAAGTTTCCCGCTCATCAAAACTACCACTATCAACGATTACCGTCTGCCACCAATTACCCGATATAGCAGGCCCTACATATATCTGCACTTTAGGCGAATACTTAATAGACTGTAACCCCTCAATATCCGATACGGTAACATTCTCTCCAAAGACTTGCATTTTCTGTGATGCACCTTTGCTGATGACATCGACAATCGTATCACTATTTGCCCAATCGGTTATAAAGTTCTTCATCGTGACCGGATCGCTAACTTCAAGAGTTATCATCTGGTTGTATACGAACTTATAGTAGTTCCATGACCCGGTTAAGCCTATCCACCTAACATATACCGGCCTATCAGTACTCACGCTACCATTATCTGCAACACGGCAAATAATTGGAACAGTGAGCGGCAATGCACTCCCCCAAACGGGTTGATAAGCTAACTGCACCGAAAAATACCAGCAATTAGCGGGTGGTGTGAAGTTAATTAGTAACCTATTCAATCCAACATGCTCAACTAATCCAGCCTGTACCTGCGGCGATGCGATTATAAACTTACCGCCGTCTTGTTGTAATAGGTAAGTGCCGTCTTCATTTAGTAAATATGATGGTGTTAACGATTGTCCAGGTAATGGGTTTTGATTAATATCCAGTAATACAATAGTATAATATGCCGATAATCCGACCATGTACTCACTAAATATGAATGATAGGTCAAACGGGAATCCATCAGAATAAACAGGCATCGTAAAATCACTCATCCATTTCGCAGGCTGAAAGCCATTTGCATAAGGCACAAAATCCTGCAAATTACCACCACCGAGTTGTTGTATTTGCCTTGCCGTAAAAGTAATATAAAACGGTCTTGTAATAACCGCCCATACTGGCGTATTGCCCGTCCATACCTCTGTATACTGCACTTGATAGCTTGCAGACAATTGCATATCCCTGTAATTGATAAGATTATATTGGCTATAATCTTTTACCCTTAACAAGGACTTTAAGAATGAACTTAGATCAACGGTGCACGACCCATCTGGAAAAGGATAGTTAGTACTTGTTAAAGTAGTTAATTTACCTGTTATCGGATCAACATAAGTTATTTGTGTTTGAATATTATATTGAGGGCGAATAGAGTTAATGTTTATGAACCCTACGCCATCGTTTGCGGTATATGTAGCAACCAATGACAATGTACCGGCTGTTTTAGCAATCACCTCATAGCTACCTTGATATTTTGCCGTATTTATATAAACAAAGCCGCCTGGGCTTGTTATTACAGGAACACCGGGGATAAGTGAGGTTATGACGGTGCGAATAGTCACACCGCTCATATCAGCATTGACCGACACTAGTAAGCCCCCGTTAACCGTATCTTGCACTATACTTGTTATCTCAAAGTCCTTACGCTGATATTTAAACCATATCGGATTAAAGCAAGCATTCCAGTTTGATATATTACCATTACCGAGATCAACCGAGGGAGACGAAACAAGTATATTACCTAGTAAGGCAATCGTGTATGGTTTCGATAACGGAATATTAAAGGTATCTTTTACCCATGCAGTTCCAGAACCAGATAATAGCCCTGTAAATACGTTATTAGTTTGGTAGTTTATACCGTCAATGCTATATAATATTGCCGGGAATGACGAAGTAGCATTTATCGTTACCGTTCCATCTTCTGCGCCTATTGCTGATTCTGGGGTTGTTAAAACATTAGTTAGTACTAAATCATCTTGTGCAGGATTAGATGGAACTCCTGCGCCTTCAGTATATGATGTAATGGTGAATGATGTGGAATATGCAACGGTCTTTAATATACCGCTATATATCTGTACCGATAACCCAGGTATGGTTACATTAAGATTAGAAATTGCCCCATTTATATTTTGCTGGTAAGAAACAGATATATTATCTCCATTGGCTGGCAAATTGGTAATAGAATCGTATATCGATATATACACATTGCCTACTATCTTTGTTCCGATAGTATTAGTTATGTTTTGAGTTATTACGGGGTATAATGCCATCAGTCAAATATATTAAATAATTCTAATACATTTTGTGCCTGATTATCTGCTAATTGCTGGGACGCATTGTTGATGTGCGTATCTGCTAATGCCAACGGTTCGGTTAATACACCGGGCTTGCCGGGATAACCATTTTTGTCGATGGATTTTTTTATTGCCCATGCAAAGCCAACATCTATTCCTTTCGCCTCGCACCATGCTTTGATATTATCTATCATTGGCGGAGTTCCTTGCGTTGCACCTTGACTGGTTGGTTTACGGCCTACTTCTAAAGCATCTATCCACCACGGGGCTAATAAGGCGGCGTAATTATCCGCAACAACATCCGTTAAGTTTGCGATAGTTTCCCCGGTTGCGTTTCGTCCTTTGGATTGCAGGGAGTTGATTACATCTGTTTTTATGGATGTAATAAGGTCATTTAATATTTGGTTGTTGTCGTTCATGAAAATAACTTCCAAATAATGGCAATAGGCCAAAATAAAAATAATATAGATAATGTGATAATGGAAGCAATCGCATCTATATTGTCATGAAAATTAATATTTTCAGACCCTTTTAATGCAGAATAGACCATTAAAAAACCAATAATAATATAAATAGTTAATACCTCCATAATAATTATTTTAATAGACTATATGTGATTTGAAATTCTGTAAAACATGCCTTAGCATAAGTAATAAATGACATGTCGGATTCTTTTAAGCTGATTTTATCCTCTGTTATTGAATAAACTTCAACAACACTTACAGTATCATTCCCAAAATAGGTTCCAGTTGTTAATTTATCACCTACTTTTAAATCGTCAATGTTATTTATCATTTCACAAAGATTAAGTTTTCAGCATTTTGAACAGCCAATGTATATCCTTTACAATAGTCGGTAAAAAGTTTTAATAATTTATGATCGCTGTTGTACTCCACACATAAACATTTGCATCCAAGTGCCTCTAAGTCCATTTGTTGCAAAATGATAGCGTCGAAACCTTCAGCATCCAGTGAAATGAAATCAAACTTTTTATACACTGAATAGGTTTTCAGATATTCTGCCCATGTAACCATTTCAATAGATGTGATTTTAAAATTCACATCAGGCCATCGGTTCATTTCCTTACGATCAGCAGTACTAACTAACCCCCTATCACTACCAGCGAATACATGTGCGCCACTATTGAAAAATTCAACCTTATCATTTCTGTCCCCGATAGCAAGTTTAGATAATTCAACCCTATCGTATTCGGGTATTGGATATAAGTAAACTAAATCTTCAAACACGTCCCCAGGTTCTATCAGCTCAGCTTTCCATCCATTTTCAATCAACAACCGGCTATTACTAAATGTAATTCCATCATTCGCACCTATCTCAAGCAACGTGCCTTTAAACGTGCCGAAGTAATGTTGTACGAATAGGTCTTCTTTATTTTGGGAATATGAATTTGCCATATATTTCATTAAATTGTTGTTCGGCTATAAATGGGTTGTCAGATATTTTACAAAATACACAACTTATGTTCCACCCATCTTTTACATTTCCCATTGCCGCCTCTTTTGTCAATTCTAAAACTTCGTAATTTAGTGCATCGGCAATGGCTGTATAAAACTCTTCTGTAAAATAATGATACCCATGCCCGGGCCAGTTGCCAACCATTGGATTTTCATGTATCATAACCCCACCAACTTTACAAGCATCATGAATATTTTTGAAGGGTTGATAAAGCGATCCGTCAATGTGTTCAACTGTGCCATGTTGTAATACTAAATCAACTTGGCATAGGTCTAATACTTCTCGCAAATCCATTGCTTTACTGCCTTGGCATCCTAAAATATCCAATGAGAAAACATTATGTTGCTTTTGTTCAAAATAACTATGTGCTATTTCGCCGTAGTTATCAGTATTATACAGGTTTTGACAGCCTAAAATAAGGATACTATCGCCTGTTTTTATGTATCGGTTGATACGGTCGAGTGATGTTTGTGTTATTCCCATGATTTAAAGTATTATCCAGTCTTCGGCCAATATATCAGTTTGAGACGCAAGCCATCCATTTACAATAGTACCGTCAGCGGCTTTCATGCAAAGATAGGCGGTAAATTTAACTTCTAATCCCCAGTGCATCTCGTCGGAATAACCCGAACGATAATATTCTTTCAGCGCATCCGGAAGTGATTTTACTTTTTCGATTATAAATTCTAATTTCAAAGAATCTTCCGCCCTTTGAAATACAAACATCCCTTTGCCATTCCATCCATTACGGGCAATTAATTTGCCATTTTTAGCTGCTTCAATAGCTTCGCCAAATTTTACTAATGTTAATTTGTTTTGATTTTCCATGATTATCCTTGTGCTTTTAAAATTATAGTATCGTTTAAAACCTCATCATAAATACCAGCGTACTGCAAGACTTCTTCACCGCCATAAGCTAAATGAAATAAGCCCATATTATGAACTATTGCGCTGGATGCGGACATATCATGCCTTGCCCCCCGGCATCGTTCGTCTTGGCTTTCTGTATGTTCATTATTTGACCATGCCCCGGTAAAGCATCCGGCGACCATCGATTGTCGCCACTTATCGAAAAAAACTCTTGCATCTGGGTTGTCAAAATTCAATCCCAAGAGGCCAGCATTGCCGATCATTCGCATTTCCATTGCGCCATCACGATTAATCCAAAAATACTGCAAAGTATGGTCGTTTGCCCATTCTCCTAACCAATGGCCTGCATCTTGAAAGGCAAAACCAGTTTCGGTTATCTTATCAAATATAGGCTGTAAATTTTTAATTGCAAAACAACTGGAATCTAGCCATAATATTTGTTTATACCCGGCATCAATTGCTCTTTGTATAGCATGTATCTTAAACCCGTAAGGCACTATTTCATGTGGTTGAGCGCCGCAACTTGCCTCACCTATAAACCCCAAAAAATCACCGTCAAAATTAGGGTTAGTAAAGTTTGAAAGCGATTCGCCAAGCCGAGAAAGGTTTTGGATGTACTTGCCTTTTGAATTAGCAAAACTTACCACACATTGTTTATTTATCATTCCTATAATTATAAAAGTATAAATTCCCACTTACCACCACTTCGCTTTTTAATAATGGCAATAACCGCATCGAATAAGCATAATCTTCACCATGCGCTATTTCCGGGAAGCCAACTTGTAAGGCTAATTCCCTACGCACAGGACTGATATGATTAGGGGTTCTGTAATATACTTTATTGGACTCATGCCAGCTTCCAAAATCCTTGCTTATATGCCATTGCCTTTTGTCTGTGCCATTAGTTGTTATAAGCCCTGATATGCCTATGCAGTTGGGGTTGGTTGTTGTGGCTTCTAATATTTTGCTTATATAATCGGGGCTTATGGTGTCATCGTCATCTATGAACACTATGTATTCGCCCTTTGCTTGTTGTAATAGTTTGTTTCGCTTGGTTCCGATGTTGTAGCCCATACTATCATCAGAAATAACCTCAACTGTTGGGTAGTGTAAACCATTGGCAGAAAGGCAATCCCATAAGTTAGCGTAACTTTCTCTGCGGCTCGGCATCGTGGCAATAAGTATTGATAGCTTCAAATCTATTGGCATCATCATAATGCCATAGCTTGATTGAATTTATTTTCGTAATCCGATAAACTCGGGTTAAAATGATTTGCCTTATTAGCTAATATTTTTGCTGATTGTGCTGATAACTTTTCCATTTTATGATTTTAATTTTAATGCCATACTATACTTTCGTAACTACAAACCGGCTTCTCTATTTCAAAATTATTCACCTTATGCCTTTGCAACACTTCATCCCCATGCTCATAGGTTAAATCGTTTTTTTCATTGATAGCGTCTTTTTCGGTAATCCCTGTTGTATAATGTAGGTGAGGAAATACCAAATCAGAGTGTAATAATTTGCCTGTCATTATAGCAACGGCGGTTAATTCGACATCCGCCCCCATGTGCCTGTAATCCGGATGGTACACATACCCATAGCGATCATAATAAACCCTATCCATTATAGGTAGTGTGACTAATGTCTTTTGTATACCGTCTTTTGTTTTTAGGACAAAGTCAGATTTGCCTGATAGTTCTTTCATTATCTCAATGTCCCAATTTTCAGGGCATTCAAAATCATCTGATATTACAACTAATATATCTCCGGTAGCTTTTTGCGCCGCCCAATTAATAGCCTCGATAGCAGATTGCTTGTTATCGTCTATTAGCAGTGTATAATGACTTTCATCTCTGCCAAATAACCTTTTGTATTCTTCTAACTCAATATCATCACTATCAAGCGATAATATATACTCAAACCAATAAGATGATGAATCAACCCACTTCTTTGCTGTTTCGAATGCTTGCTTTGATCTTCCTCGGCTGGCATGTATAACCGTTATATCACGCCATTCTACACTTACATCGGCCATAAATCGCCCTCCTTCAAACCTAAATCAGGATTAGCCAAACAGTATCCAGCCGATACCTTGCGTATTACTTTATTCCCGATCTTATCACCTACCTTCAATATATCAGCAGGATTGTGAAATATCCCATTTGCATCATCATCCCTACCAATCATAGACAATCTTAAATCCTGCTCAAAGTCTGGCTTGTTGCCTGCGAAATTATATAGCCCGTTTCCCTCAACAATAATATCTGTATACGGGTCAAACCCGTGGTGGCATATTAAATCCCAACGGGTATTATATCCCCTGCTTGCATAAGCACCATGCCAATAATGATTGCAAACGCCTGGTATTACGCCAACGTTTCTTTTAACATGCTTGTCACACAGTAATTGCCATTCATCAAGCATTTTATTAAAGCCTTCCGGTGCATTTCCCTGATCTAAATAGTATGTATGAACATCGCCACGTAGTGCGTTTGCCATGTGGCTATCACCTGAGCCATGAACACATCGGTCAATTAAGCCCCCTAAATTATCTAAAGTTTCAATAGTCGCCGCCCATGCTAAACCAGGATGCCCTCCGCCGAGTTCCTTTAATGGGATGTCACCTTTATTGGTTGCTGGTTTACGTGTACGCCAATAACTGAAAGCACTTTCAAACTTATCCAGTATCTCATGTTTTGGCCCTAAATTGGTCGCTTGTGAAAACATTTGTATGACGCTATAATGATCGAGTGCCATTAAAGTATCTTTCACCCAATCGGGATTAGAGAAATGGACATCAGCATCTATCCAAGCAACTTTGGTTGCTTCGGGGTGTATGGTTTTGAGATGTTCTATACCTAAGTTAATCGCACGCTCCTTATGCCATAGCTCCGCCGGGCTTCTTAATTGTACGTTATATGGATTGTATGATTTTGTAACCTCAAAAGGCCTGTTCTTATAAGCCACCTCTACTGTAATCAACACAACCCCGCATTGCTCCATATACCTCGCAAATTGGTGGTATAATTTAATCCTGCTTTGAAAGTTACGGGGATTAAATATTGGCGTTATTACATAAAGGGTTTCGTTCATGACTTTTTGAGGTTTAATAAGTTAACGGGTAGCCCACGAAAGGAAAGTATCGCAGAACACTCAACTGAATCATGACTGGCTACCCGAAGTTTTAAATATTTTTTCATGTGTGAATGCTCTGCTTTTCAAAGATAAAAAAATAAATTGTAAAAAAGTGAAAAAAGATTTGGTAATGCCAATACTTAAGTGGTAATTTGTGGTATGATAAAGATTGATACACGAGTTAAACAAGAAACTATCGATATTATTAAAAAAACAGCCAAAGAAAATGGACGTAGCTTTTGTGGTGAAATCCGTTTTGCTTTGGAGCAATATTATAAACTTTTAAATTTAACAAAATGAAAACATTATTTAAACTTGAAAACATCGCAACTACCATTGGAGTCGCTATTGCAGTTGGCGCAATTGTAGCATTAGTTATACTTACCATATTCCATATTATTCATGGTGATGTAAATGTCCATGCAGGGTTATGAAAATTTGGCAACTACCTCAAACAGACAAACGAGAACGCAAGCCGATAAGATATTGGCAAGCATCCAACGGCGAGCAAAATAATAGTATTGCATTGCTTCGTCACAAATATGGTAATACTGTAACTTATAAGGCAATCAGATGAGCATACAACAAATAGAAACCGACCTAATGGATGCTAAAATGCGAAAGGATTATACTGAAATTTACAGATTGAATAACTTATTATTTATCGCTAAACGAGGTGTAAAATCATGACTCGCAAAATACATCACCAAAAAGACTACGATAAAGGCGATAAGCGGATAAAGCAAGCCGCATACACCGCTATGCTAATTTGGAAACTACCTTTTGAATGGAAAAAATAAATATCCTAATAAGAACACACAACCGGCCTGAGTTGTTTAAACGATGCCTTGATAGTTGTACTTCGCAAATAGGTTCATATATTAAAATAATCGTGGCTTACGATTCAGATTGTGATTATATTCCTGATTGGTGTACAAAGATACAGGTAACGCCAGGCAATGAGTTATACTTTTACGATTGTTACCTCAATGATCTAAAAGCCCAAGTTAATAGTGGATGGTGGATGATATTGGATGATGATGATTATTTGCTGCCAAATTCATTGGCACAAGTTGTTCTCGATGCACCTGTTATCATTCACAAGCTAAACCACATGGGAAATATAATACCAAAAAATCAATCATTAAAATTAGGACAAATCGGTATGCCTTGCTTTATGGTACATCATTCATTAAAAGATTTGGTCAACTTTACAGGTCAGGATCATGGTGATTACCATTTTGCCAAAGAATTAAACAAGCATGTTGATTTTGTTTACAGGAATTTGGTTTTGGTAGAGAGTGACCGTAAAGGGCTTGGTAATTAAACCCCAACATACCCAACTGGCCTGCTTGCAGGATCGTAAGGCGTATTATTCATTGTACTCAATGTTAGCGTTAAATTCATCCCGGTGCTATTAACGTCTAGCTTGTTATAAACAGGCAATGCCTGCATTGAATCTTTGTTATGTATTTTAAAGTACCTGGAATCCCCGTCCGCTTCCCTGTAATAATCCAGCTTTACCAAAAACTCATCTACCATTGCGTTCGCCTGCTCAATATAAGTTTCATTCTGCGAGGTGTACTGATCGAATTTAGTAAGGAATAGAAACTCCATATAAATACTAAACTTATCATTAATGGCATTGCTCAGCGTTTGTTGCTTATTAATTGGCTTCAATGTGTACAACATTACAACCGGGAATTTAGCGTTGTCGGTAAACACATTAAGCTCTTTCAATGTGCCGTACAAAAATGTAGGCGCAATGTTAAGCTGGTTTACGACTGCGTTTATTTGGTTGACTATTGGCATTTGATTATTTTTATGTTCATCACGCCGCAACTTGCTGAACCCGGCGAATCTATTGTGATGTTTAATTTTATATCAAGCTTATTCGCTTTTTTAATTAACCTATAAAATTTGAGCGAGTCCTTAACTCTACCGCCTAATATTCGCCGCTTAACTAATCTATTTATCCTGTATTGGATATACCAAACCCTAAAATCATACCATGCTAATCTTACAAAAGCTAATATGCCTGGCCATAATAAAAGTAGGATTAATAAGATTATGTGGAGTATCATGTTCAAATATACTTATTTTATTTTATTTTATCACGCAATTCGGCATACTTTTTTTGATATTCATAATCGGTCTTGTTTAACAATTGCTTGATGAACACAACTTCATAAGGCAGGTTAACTATTGATGCCCATTTCAAAACATCGCCACCAGCTAATGAATTTACTGTGTTGATATATTTGAATTTCGCAAACGTCTCAATGCCAGATTTTTTCTCAATATCAGTTTGAACACTTGCCAAAGCGACCTCCTCGATTGAGATAAATCCGGATATTTCATTATAAAAAAACGTGCTACCGGCAATGCCTCCTGCACCGATAGTTTTAATATTTCACTCTGAAACTCTTCCGCTTTTTGCTCATTCCACAACAACCCTGTGACATGGCAATAAAAATAATGTGCCAATATCAACGAGCATGTTTTCAATGATGGTGTAAACTTATCCTGCCATTTATCTTCACCATAAATAGCGATATGGGCATTTATTTCATCTGCTATAATATCCCGGCAAGCTAGATATGCGCCAGCAGGTTCGATAGATAGGTTTTTAATTACCTTAATCCGCTTACCCAGCACATGTATATACTCCGGTAACTTAGCCTCATGGTATTCATATTTAATTTTATGGGCCAATGACAATATCCGCTCACGAATATCTATCAGATCTGAATAATTGGTAATATTATTGACAATATCTTCCGTTAATTCTGGAATCAACGGTATACTATTACTTATTGCTGATTCCATATCCATCATTTGCCCGATGGTTATTTCGGCTAAACTAGTGGGGATTGCGATTTTTACCTTTCCTTGTATGGTTTGGATTGTTTTTTGGATCATCTTATTTTATCATAATCGCTAATAAATGGGGTACTTGGTTGGTATGGTAGACGGGCGGTTGGTATGCCAACATTTTTAATCTTTAATTTATTCAAAGCAACATATCTCAAAGGGTCAATTAAGTGGTTAAAAGTATCTACAGGCTCATTAAGTGTTCGCCCTGTAACCCTGTCAACCTTATACTTATACTTACCTAATTCGCTGCGCAAATTTACAGAACCCCTTGTAATATTTATCTTGTAACGTTTCAATATATCCAACCCATTTTTAATACTATCGCCGCCCTTCAATGCGCCCTTAACATACCATCCTAATCGACAAAGTTCTTCTATTGATTTTGGCTCTGCACTATCCGCAATAATTTCTTCGTTTATACCAAATTCAAAGGATTTAAATTTACTACTAATATCTGAATTGGTCAAACCTGTTTCATAAAAATTTTCACGAACCCATAGCTCACCATTTTGAATGAATACCGACAAGCAACCTGTTTCGTCATTTGTAAACCCAAAATCTAATCCATGGGCCACTAATTTAGCTGTTGTCGGTATTTCGTCAACAATAAACCAATTGGTAAGTACCAATCCTTGTATCTTGCCTGTTTTACCTCTTGCATAAACCTCCCAAAGTTGTAGGTCAATATCTTTTAACGCTTCAATTTTTGAACGTGTTATATCGCTTAAAAATGGGTTATGCCTATGATCGCTTATTATTAATTCAACTCCATGACGTCCAATAAGATTATCATGTACCCAAAACTCACTATTCGGATTGTAGTCAATATAAATTTGTTTCTTAGCCCTTAATGCTAATTCATTGTAGACATCGTATGGAATGCCGTTAGCTTCGTTAATGAACAGATAATCCCTCTTACCCGACTTTGCATCCTGTGCATTGTCGTAGGAGTTGAATTCCATTATGCTACCGTTATTAAATTCAAATATCCTGTCAGACTTATTATAAGACTTTACAAGCGTCTTTAGCTCATTCGAAGAGTTATATATTGCCAAAGCATCCCTTAATGCGCCAGCCTTTAAATTTGGTATGTCCTGTCCCGCAATAGTAATAATCTGCTTTGGCGTTTCGGATGCATAACAAAATAGTACTTGAAGTATGGAGTAAGTTTTACCGCTGCTTGTGCCCCCTTGATTAACCACAACGTGGTGTTCGTTTTTATAGTTAGCCTCGAATACTACGGATACTTTTCCAAACATGTCTATTCAGTGTCAATATCTTTTTCAGAGTTGCTTAATTTAGGGCCGTTAAGTACATTTAATGTTGCTGTTATAGCTTTTGCGACTTGATCGTTATCCTTTTCAAAACCGCCAAGTATTTTAACTATACTGTCAGTAGCTGCTTTAGCTGCCATACCATCAAATTTATATTCCCCGCTTTGGACCCACTCTTCACCATCAAAAATCATTACCGGCTCTGCCTGCATTGATCTGTCTGAAATATCTTTATAACGATTTAAAGCCCATTCAATATCAAGTTGTGTATTTAGCGATATTTCAGATCTTTTTTCTTTAATATAAGACGCAATTTCAGGTATCCTTAACAATTGGCTTGCTTGTGAACGTGCTGATATTGAAGCATATCCAGCCCTTAATGCAGCTTGTGTTGCATTTAAATCGACCAAATATTGATCTGCGAATAGTTGTTGCTGATCTGTCAAAATGTTATGAAATGTTTAGGTTAAACCTACAAAACTTTTTTCACTTTAGGAAATAAAAATTAAAGAATAAGGCAACAAATAAAATCCGCTATCCCATTATGCCGTCGAGGTGATCCGTATAATCACCGTTTTCTAACTTTGGTAATATACTACTTAACTCTTTAACCTTATTCTTAATAATTGGCCTTACAGCGTCTTTACATGCCTCTGCGTGCATTTTTGGCACTCTGAAGTTAATAGTTACCGTTTCAATCTTTTTAGTTGCGTATGGGGCACGTTTGGTGCCTGAAACAACACCTCTCGCCTTTGACATACCTAAAGCCTGGCGTAACTCTTCGTCTGTGAAGTTTTCCATTGGTTATAACTGATTAATTATAAACACTATTTCTATTAATTTTATATCTATACTATCTATATCGTTTTGTATGGATATTTCAGCTATTAATTGTAGTAACTGTATCTTTAATGATATTAACTGTATGCTTTTATCAATATCCGACATTGTACTTCTCTATTGATTTAATTAATTTGGGTTGTTTTTCAATCTTTGAAATATATCCACTATATCTGCCATTTGATTTTACAGGTTTAAACCATTCGCCATCTTGCCAGTAAAGAACCTTGCTGTTATTTATTAAATAATGTCCATTATCTCTTTGCATGATTTAAAAATCTACCTTTCTAAGTTCGTTGTAAATAATCTCTGTTAAATTCTCTAACGAACTTATATTTTCGCTTTCTGTATTCATGATAGCTTCTGCAATCTGTTCGGATAACGATTCTAATAATTCTTGCTCCATCTTATCAAATTTTGATACTCTTCTATTCTTTTTAATACTTTAACCGTCTTATTTTCTATGGATAAATATCGCTCTAATTGAGCGGAAATACTTTCCCCCATCGCGATATAATCCCCATAGAAGAATGCCAAATGTTTATAATGTGACATTTGCTTTTTTTATTGGCAACCATCTATCAGCCTTTAATGACCAATAGAAATATTTACCGTTAGTTTCTTTTACTTGGAATGTTTTGTTATTTATTAACGTTGTCATAATATTTTGCTTTAGTTTTCTTAGTCAAATATACAACTCTTTTTTAATTATGCAAAACTTTTTTTAATTCTTTTTCCTTTTTCATCATTCCTTTATTTTATAGGTTGGTGGGGTGTGAAGTTCGCTATCTGTTAACGTTAACCCCGTAATAGATAATACACATTCCACTATTTCCTCGGCACTAAATGCCATGTGTACTTTAATCCCTTGCGTTTTCCATTTAGCGTGGATAGCAATTTGTTCAGGCGAGCGGCCTTGTGCTGGCTCAAATTGTTTATCCCAAATCTTGACTTCAATAGCGAATATTTTGCCTTTCCATATTAGCAAGAGGTCGCTTATTCCTGGTGTTAGTCCGGCTGCCTGAAATTGTTTACCCTCTACACCGTTTCGACTGCCGCCATTTGGTACATGAAATAGCAGACCATAAAGCACTGGCCATGTGTTAATCAAATATTTCCACGCATCACCCTGTATTTGAATTTCGGATGCGGTTTCGGGGTTGCGGGTTTTAAGGGGTATGTATTTCATAATGGTTTTGCAATTTGTGCAAAGCTATGCAATGAAAAAACAGCCTTTACAATACCGTTTAAAGCCATATTGCACATTTTGCATATTTTGTTTGGGTAATATATATAAATACAAATCATATTAACAGTTACTATAATAATTTAATTAATAATTAATATCTAAAAATGAGTACACATGGGAGAGATTAGTAGAGTTATAAACAACCCTAACAATTTGTGCAATTTGTGCAATTTCCTTTACTACGTTGTTTAAATAGCGTTTTTTCATATTTTTTATTGATTTGATATTGCAGATATTGCACGCTATTTTTTCCATTTTGGCTCGTCTAAGCAATTTGTAGTTATTTGGCTTTCATCAATCAGGTTATTATAAATCCAATTTAGTATTTGCGCGCGGCTTATATGGCATGCTCTTAGCGTTGCGTAAAGGTATAATAGGTAATTATGAATACACCCTTTTTGGAATTTAATTTCGTATTTCGCCTCAACCCATCTGCAAGCTGAAATAAATAAAACATCCGTAGGAGTTCGCTCGTATTCATCTAAAGTAGACATCGTTTCTTCTGTTATTTTGCTGTCATGGAATATTTTAGCATTATGGTTTAAATAATGGTCAGGGTCGTAAGCTAAAAATCTAAGCCTGGATATATCGGAAGTTTTATCAAGTATTATTTGATGTGCAGCAAATAAATATTTCATAGCCTCGTAATGCCCATAGTGGTCATCCTTATTAAGTATAGGCAATAATCCCCAATATCCTAAATTAGAAACAGATTTACCTAAATAGGCTATGTAAGGTATTTTTTCAATCATAAAATCCCGCATACTTTCACCGTCTGTTAACAGGTAAGGATTTTTATCGGTGTCAATATCAAATGCTATAAATCCAGTATGAAATAAATGGTTTTTATCATTTCTATCAACCGTTAAATCATCCTGTACGCTGCTAAAACAAGCGGCTGATAGCTTTACCTTGTTCTCATTATAAAAGGCGCTCTTATAACCACTTTGACGTATATTATTTAATAATGTGCCATTGGTGTAACGCTCATTTGTAAGCAGGTCAATTATAGGCACTATTTTGCCAGGGTGCTTTAACTTAGGCCAATTATGTTCGTCTATATTTTTATAGAATGTACATTTAGTGTTAAGCATATCAAAAAGGTAAAATACCGCCTAAATCTGTTTCATTATCAGACATTAATTCTGCCCATTCGTCTGGAGTAATGCCAGTTAAAATAAACTCTCTATCTTCACTTGATAAGTTTGGGAAACAATCTTGAATATTAGTTAGACCTTCATTGTATAATAAAACTTGCTCCTCGCTAACATCAAAATATTTAGTCCTTGTTTTGCCGCTAAATTGGCTTTTACGTGTTACTTTCATAATTAAAATAAATTTTTGTTGTATTCTCCGTGTTTAACTTTATAAAATAATTTGCTTTCGCTCCGATCTGAATTATCCCTTAAAAATGTATCAGCCCTACGGGACGCAATCCCAAATTTGTCACAAACTTTAATAAAATGCAACCTGTCAAATGATTTACCATGTGATGGTAGTGCATTATAAATATCAACCCAATTATCTTTAAGGCTTTCAACAGGGTTTAATATCCTTGCTTTCATGGCCTCTGCTATAAAATATTTACAAAGTATAACAGCACCATTTGCCGAATTTTCAGAAACTTTGTATATTAAATTCCAATCGATATTGATTGAGCATGCAAATTCCATGCACTGGAGTAAAAGGGCAAATCTATGTGCGTAAATTTCAATCTTAGCTAAAACACCCCTATAATCGTCGTTATCAGTCTCGTTTTCTTCATCGATAATTGACCGCTGATAATCATTAATTATTTTATAACTTTCTTTTGTATAAGACATTAAACATTCTTCACGTTCTTCGTATTCAAGATTTAATAACTTATAGATAAAGTGAGCATACTTTTTTTCAATATTTGGGTCAACCCCAAATTGGTTTGGATATTGTTTTTTCACGTTATCAGGACAGCAAATTAACCACCTGTCAAAAAAACCACTTTCTGATTTTCCAAAAAAAACAGCCCTTAAAACAGCCGGTTGAATAGTACCAATAATTGTTAAATATGAATTTTCAATATAAGCGTTTGATGTAGACTGAACACGTGTTCTATTAATGCCATCACCATTAAAAAGGCTCAAAAACATTTCTTCATCAGCACCAGCTTTGTATCTATCGAACCGGCCTATAAATCCTGCTAATTCATCGTAAACAATCCCGCATCCCTTTGGGTTATTTGCAAGTGTTATTACCAAAGCCTCGGGGGTAACATCATTTAAAACGTAAATCGGGTGCATAGGTAATTCAGCTACCTTAGCCTTTGGGTTATCAACCTTAAATTGGTCTAATTCTATTTTTTCATTAATGTATTTTTTATAAAGAGCCGATTGAGCCTTTTTAATCGGCTTAAAAGCATCTGCCTGGGGTTCTGATTTTGTAAAACCCTTTTTACCAACAATCGCAGCCCATACGCTTGCTATTGATATATAGTTACCAGTATTAAGAGTAATAGCCCTACCAACTGCTGTGCTAAAAGCACCCAAAACGGCAGTAATATAATACTCATGCGGGTATCCTTTAGCATCTGCAAAGTGATTTATAATCTCTTGCATTGGCTCGGGGAAGGCATTAATAGGGTGTTGTATATCAGACATATATTAAGAAAACTAAAAAGTCAATAGCCAAAAAATTAAAGAGTTATTTTTAAAAGCAACTCATTTACCTTTATTTCAATATCCGCAGACATGGCTACATGCCCGTTTAGCATCTGATTAAAATATTCAGGGGATAGATTTAATTTTTCGGCAATTTTCTTTTGTTTAATGCCTGAATTTTTGATTTTTTGTTTCAAATTCATGGTACAATATATTAAGAAAAGTTAAGATTTGCAATTTATTTTAAAACAATATTAGCAAATATAATAGCCTCGTTAACATCCTTTAGCAACTTTTCCTGCTGAAAGGCCCATGCAGGTTTATAACCCATGTAATGAGCAAAGTCTTTTAGGTAGTTGGGGGGAATATCTTGTTTGTAGGGTTCAGATCCTTGCAATGGTTTAACATCCCATAGTCTGGCTGCTTGCTCACGTTGTCGGTGTGACTTAGCTATTCTTATAGCAAATTGTGCTTTGTTGAGCAGTTTGGAATATATGCTAAGTTCACGGGGCGTTAGTGTGGCTATCCTGCGCCCTTTCATAGCGGTATAAGCAGCTGTTATATCAATCAATTCACCCTCTTTTAATTGCGCTTCGTTAATTGGTTGCTCGGCATCGCAGTAAGGGCAAATGCGTGCCATTAGTCCAATAAGCCTATGGCAACTGTGGCATTCCTTTATGGGTTCAATACCTTGCTCTTTTAAGCTCAGTCGTAGCGATTCAGGTCGCCATAATTTATGCCATGGACGGTCGAAAAAGTATAGGCCGTGGCGTTTGTTGTTGCCATAGTCCAATAAACGAAAATTTGTTTTACCCGTTGCTATATTAGGTCGGTCAGCCCTATATAAAGCCTGTAAATAACCCGACAATGTGCCAAACGCTTTATAAAACATCAATTGATCTACTGCTGGCATATCAAAACCCCGTACATAAGCACTCACCGAAACGAATATATCATAACCACTATTAATATCCCTAAACCGACTAACTTGTTCATCCTCATCAGATCGCTTACTGTGCCCTATGGCAGCCTTATATCCTGCATCCGTTATTTCCTGATAAACCAATTCAGCATTTTTAATAGATGAGCAAAAAACCATACACTTAGTAAATTGATACTTTGGTATATCATCAATTAATCCCCCATAAACAGCCTTTGACGAGAAGTAAGACGTTTGAGATTTTTCGGTAAAATCCCCATTAAGTTTAACCAAATAGCTATCAACATCTTTAGCAGATCGTTCTATATGCTCATAACTGCATAAATATTGTTTTTCATGTAATATAAACCAGCTTATAGGCTTTGTTTCTACCAAGTGGTTGTAATATAGGTGTAGGTGTTTAGCATCCCTGTAATTAGCCGTTGCCGTAAACCCAATAGTTAATCTATTGGTTATTGCATCCAATACAGTATTAAAAGTGGCATCGTCAGCCTCATCAACCAATATAAGTACTGACTTATGTAAAGCGTTAAATTGCCTTATCCATTCATCTCTAAATTTTATAGTTTGCGCCATAGCAACATAAACAGTTGACGGCTGTATGGTGAGTGAGGCAGGTGTTTTTGCATTCAACTCAACCCCGACTGCGGTTGCCTGATTCTGATCAAATATATTTTTC
>OLMA01000610.1_pt1 | contig 23594 bp, 22 predicted proteins | sample 1604671 | NCBI WGS metagenome assembly OLMA01 (sample SAMEA104055725, study PRJEB20765) | soil metagenome | biome: Arctic tundra; feature: Polygonal ground; material: soil | place: USA | collected 2011-09 | depth 0-0.5 m | reverse complement strand
CATAACAAAGCTAAGAGATTTTTTGTTTTCATCCAATAGCCTGTTTTTTAAATAGTTGTTTTTTCTGTTATTTAATGTCTGCTGTTTTATTTCTAGGCCTATGTTCTTTGCGGTAACGCTTATTGGTAACTCATCCCATGAAGTAGATATGAGGCCGCCCCTGCTAGGATATTTAGACTTTTTATCTAAGCTATTCTTTGCTATTTGAGTCATATTGTGAGGCGAGATCAGCTTCTTAGGAACAATTAAACTATTCCCTTCTTTTTTGATTATTTCTTGTTCTAATAATGCTATTGTTGAGCGTCGCTCCTCTTTGTTGTTGTAGTGCTCCATTGCAATATCTAGGATCGATTCTACTAGTTCACCCATGCTCTTTAGTTTTAGTTAGGGATGAGTATCAAATCTAACAAAACATTTCTTGTGACTAGTATTTCAATCAAAGGCCTTGTGGCGACCTAACCAAGCTCATAAGGCAGGCTATTTATAAAAGTATGAAAAAATGGAAATATAGATTATCTTTAATATTCGATTTGAAGGCTTAAGTTAATAGTTAAGAAATGGAAATTAAAACCCAATGAAAAAAATAACCTTCACTATTTCTTTTGTCATTTTCTGTTTTTCGTTTTCACTTGCTCAGAATTATAGCCAATTAAGACAAGGCTCACTTGAAATTGGTGGAACAAAAGATGATGGCGGTAATTCTATAGTTCAGACTAAAGACGGTGGATACGCCATGACAGGTTACACTCAATCATTTGGTGCAGGCGATTCTGATGTTTACATTGCAAAATTAGATTATCAGGGTAATTTGCAATGGACTAAGACCATTGGTGGAAAAGGCAATGATATAGGTGAATCAATTATACAAACAAAAGAAGGAGGATATACAGTTGCAGGTATTACTAATTCATTTGGCGCAGGTGGGAACGATATGTATATTGTAAGATTAGATTCAATGGGGAATGTAAAATGGACAAGAACCATTGGTGGAACTGGAGATGATAAAGCTTACTCAATTGTGCCTTCTCGGGATGGTGGTTATATTATAGCAGGCTGTACTAATTCATCTGGAGCGGGAAAGTATGATATGTACGTTGTTAAATTAGATTCTGTTGGAAACCTTAAATGGACAAAAACCTATGGTGGAACAAATAATGATAATGCTATTTCAATGGTTCAGAATAACAATGGCGGGGTTACTATTGTCGGGAATACCGATTCATATGGTGGAGGAGGTCCTTATGTTGTAATGATAGATTCCGTAGGCAATCTTAAATGGGCTAATTCATTTTATGAAGCCAATTATAGTTGCGTGGGAAATTCAATAGTGCAAGCCAACGATGGTGGTTTTGCAGTAATAGGACAAAGCCAAAGCATAGGTAGTTCTGCATTTATAATTAAGACTGATACTGCCGGTAATAAGGAATGGGTTACACGATTTACTATTCCTGGACAGGTTTTTAATGATCCGTATTCTATAACACAAACGAGAGATTTTGGATATGCATTAACTGTGGTATGTGCCGGATGGAATTCCTACGTAAATTTACCTGCAATATTCAAGACAGATTCTTCAGGCAATGCAAAGTGGTATAATTACTTCAATAGAAATATCTATTTTGAGCTTGGAAATTCAATTGTAGCCACCCAGGATGGAGGCTTTGCTGCGGTTGGCCAGATAGATTCTTCGGGTTCTGGTGGAAATGACCTGTACTTTCTTAAGTATGATTCTACAACAAATACTTGCAATCCACCCGATACGAATATATGTTGTGCATGGAGGGATTCAAGTATGTTGGATACTAATGGTTGTATTGTGGGCAATGGCGGCACAATTACCAGTATAGATAGTGGCAAGGTAAGTAGTGGTGGTATCGAAAGACTGAATTGTATAGTTGCTTCTGTAAACACCATTTCTACAATCAATGATAATGTCAGTCTGTATCCGAATCCGAATAACGGAGAATTTACAATTCAATTATCAGGAGTTAGATATAAGTCATTTGTTGAGATATATAATATGCTTGGAGAAAAAACATACACTGGTAAGCTAAATCTTGCAAATACGCAAATTGACTTGAGTAATATTACTTCCGGTATATACCTTTATAGGGTACTTACTGAAAGTAGCGATTTAATTTCTGACGGGAAATTTGTAATTCAAAAATAACAGTGTAGATAAAGGTTGGAATATAGGTTAATAATTGTAGCGTCGTAATACTTTCGTAGAAGAGCATAGGAATCATTGATTCGACCTTTTGTTAGAATATCGCTAATTGATTCAAGTGTTCCTTGTATAGTGTGGGAAGAAGCTTTTTAACCCATAAATTCTCTTGAATTTGGTCATTAATTGGTTTGAGAATCTGATGCTTGTGGGTACAGTAAAGAAACAGTAAGTATTTTAGTGACTGTTTTTACAATTTACCGAGACTTTTTCCTGTATCGGCAACTTTTAACTCTGTCAAAGCCTCCGATACTTCTCTCCATTTTCGTGTATTTCTTTCAGGGAATTTCAGCGAATCAGGGGTTTGATAATAATGTATAAGCGTGTATTTAAGTTCAGGAGTTAGCCCCTGAAATTTATCATTTTCAAGGCTTAACAATAATTTAGAATAACATTTATCAGCTATGGAATACTCGCCAGGCTCTGTTAAATTACCAGTGTCATAATCCTTATTTTTTAAAACTGTATTGCCATTGTGTATGCGTTTTAAGGTCGCTGCAAAATTGTAAGCAACGGAATCTTCACCTTGTTTGAGAAGCTTTTCCACTTCAGTAGTTGGTTCTTTATACTTCAATACCAATAAAGGCCCTACCTTAGGTAACAATTTTATAACCCCATAAAACAATATTGTTCTGTATTCCGGTTTTCCATATTCTTTGTAATAATCCTTCCTTTTTATTCTGTACTCATATTTTTTTCTGGATAAAAGCGATTTAGATTTAGCAGTATCGATCTTCATTAAGCTCCAGGCATCTTTGGTTACTTCCTGGTAAATATGTTTAATTGCATACCGTTGAATTGCGATTGCACCGGGGTTAAAATATTTTTTCAGATCAAGAGAATATGTTTTATTGAAAGCTCTTTCAAAAACTTCCTCGCTTATTTTAAAATTCAAAAAATCGTGGAAATCTTCAAAGGAATAATTGTTCTGGACAGCTTTTAAGACATCAAAACTAAACTCCATCCGCATGTGCGAAATATGATCTTTTTCATACGTAACGATACTCCCAAACTTCTCCATGTCTTTAGGGAAGAGCAGCGGTACGGCTCTGTTCGTTGCTATTGAATGCCCATAAACATCAGCAGTATAATGACACAATACACCTATGGCAAATGCGTATTCATCCAGATTTCTAGCTTCATCGAACAGAGCCTGAATAAAATCGCCTGTTCTTACATAATGAATCAAGTTAGTAACAAAAATATCTCCGAACGGATAATAGCCAATATCAGGAATTACAGTCCCTCCATATACGTATGCACGCGCGTCTTTTAATTCTTCACCGGTTGACTTAGGATATTTTTGTTTTAATAAGGGCAAAATAGAGCTATTCCATGTTTCGGCTACAACCGATTCATGCACAAGCATTGCAAACCCCATAGTTTTTAACGGATGACAAAAACTACAAAAAACAATTAAAAAAACCATACTTATAATTCTCCTGAAATTCACTTTTTTTATAGTTAAATTATTTTATAAAATTACTTGTAACACAATTCTTCTTACTTATAAAATAAGCGCAATACCTTATAATATTTACATATTACACAATCAAACAGAGCGAAAATGGCTGAATATGAAAATGATACCAATTATGGTAAGAGTTATACATGGTTAAAATGAGCCACATAAATAATCTTTGTCAAATGAAAGAAAACGCACCCGATACTCCGAAAAAACACAGAAGAAAACGGATACTTCTTAAAGTTGCTTTAGTAGTATTGGTTTTATTAGTGGGGGTTAGGCTTTATTTACCAACTATAGTTCTGCGTTATGTAAATAAAGAAATAAACACGATTCCGGACTATCAGGGGCATGTGAATGATATAACAATGAGCTTATGGAGAGGTGCCTACCAAATTCAGGGAATAGATCTTAATAAACTGTCGGGGAAGGTTCCGGTTCCATTTTTTTCAGCCAAAACAATCGACCTTTCAATGGAATGGGCTGCTTTATTTCACGGAGCAATTGTGGCAAAACTAAAATTCTATGACACGCAAGTAAATTTCGTTTCGGGTCCAACTGAAGCAACTTCTCAAAAAGGCATGGATAGTAGTTGGGTAGATGTGGTAAAAAAGCTTATGCCCATAAGTATTAATAGGGTAGATATCATTAATGGCGAGATACATTATATGGATTTCTATAGTAACCCTAAGGTAGATATCTCAATCAGTAGTATAAGGGCAACTGCAAGAAACCTTAGGAACACAGTAAATAAGGATAAAGTATTGCCTGCAACAATATATATGTCAGCAGTTTGTTTTAACACAGGTGATCTATCGGTTGACATGGCTCTCAATCCGCTGAATTCTCAACCAACATTTGAAGTAAAGGAAAAAATGAAAGGTGTACAATTAACCTCCTTAAATAGTTATACTGAGGCATACCTAAAATTAAAAATGACAGGAGGAACCTTTGAAATATATACTGAAATCGCAGCTAAAGATGGAGCTTTCGAGGGCTATACCAAACCGCTTTTTCATCACATCGAGATAGAGAAAAATATAAAGGAGAACAAGAACATCTTGCATTGGATCATAGCTAATACTGCTCAGTTAATTACTACTATATTATCCAACCCTAGCCATGAAAAGCAATTTGCAACTCGAATACCAATAAAAGGCACATTTAAAAGCCCCACTCCTGATGCATGGGCTGCAGTTGGAGGCTTGTTAAGAAATGCATTTATTCAGGCACTTACACCTACACTTGATAGCACTTTACGTATATCTACCGCAGATAGTACCGCTGTAAAATAACAGAAGATATTCATTAGGTTTCCTAAATAGATTCAGTATTATTCAAACGTAATATTTAAAGTATTTTTAATACTTTTGATGGCATTAACTCTACCATGAAGAGTAGCCTGTTTGCTTAATAATTCAAACTACTCAGGGTATTAAAGAAATAAACTATGGGACGCGTATTTGAAAAGAGAAAATATACCATGTTCGCCCGCTTTGCTAAAATGGCGAAGACGTTCACAAAAATAGGAAAGGATATTGCAATTGCAGTAAAAGCAGGAGGGCCAGACCCAGATACCAACCCACGTTTGCGTATGTGCATTCAGAATGCAAGGGCAGTAAATATGCCGAAGGCAAATGTTGATGCAGCAATTAAAAGAGCATCTGATAAAGATGTTTCAAACTATGAAGAAGCAATTTATGAAGGCTACGCTCCACACGGAGTTCCAGTACTTATAGAATGTACTACTGATAACCCTACCCGCACAGTTGCTAATATACGAATGTACTTTTCGCGTAATGAGGGCTCATTGGGTACTAATGGCTCTGTAAGTTTCATGTTTGAAAGAAAAGCAATCTTTAAAATATCTTCGATTGGGTTGAATAAAGAAGAAACCGAATTTGAACTTATCGATTTCGGAGCTGAAGATTTTACCTGGGATGATGAACACAATGAGCTGATCATACAAACCCCTTTCTCAGAATTCGGCCACATGCAAAAGGCATTAGAAGATAAAAAAATTGAAATAAAGGAAAGTTCAAAAATATTTGTACCAACTACACATAAAGAACTTACTGATGCAGAGGAAGCAGATCTTGTTGCCATGATAGATAAAATGGAAGAAGATGATGATGTTGTGGCTGTTTATCATAATGCCAGGTAATACTTTAGTGTCTAAATTCCTTTTCATAGCATCACATTGCTATTTTCCTATCTTTGATATAGTCAACCGAATTTTAAAACTATAGTACAATGAAAAAATCTTTCATTTATCTGTCTTTTTTTGCCATTACCTTAGCCTTCTTCTCTTGTAAAACTGGTCATAATACCGCAGAAGGTGAAATACCTGATGCCCTTGCATCTCATATCGATTCCACAGTTAAGCCAGGTGATGATTTCTTCCAGTTTGCAAATGGTAAATGGTTTAAAAACAATCCCATTCCTGATAATGAACAACAAAATGGTTTATGGCAATTAATTCAAGATACTATTAATGCACAGATCTATAACTTATGTAAAACAGCTGCCGCCACAACCAATGCTGAGCCTGGTTCAAACAAACAAAAAATAGGTGATTTTTATTTTTCTGGTATGGATAGCGCTACCCTGAATAAAAACGGAATTTCAGGATTACAGGAGGCGCTGACCCGTATTGATAATATTAAAGACTTTAAAGGAATTATTCAAAATGCAGCTTATATTCATACAGTATCCGGTTCGCCCTTATTCAGTTTCTCGGTAAGGCAGGATGATAAGTTAAGCAGTAAGAATATGGTGGCTATTGAACAAGGTGGCCTTAGTTTACCGAATCGCAATTACTACTTTGACATTGATATGCGTGCAGCTTCTGTTCGTAAGAAATTTTTAGTCCACCTTAAAAACATGTTTGTTATAATGGGTTATGATGATACAAAAGCCCAGGCAGCAGCAGAAAATTTAATGAAGCTTGAAACTGCGATCGCTCAAACTTCAAGAAAGAAAGAAGATACCCGCGACCCGTTAAAGAATTACAATAAAATATCCTTCAAGAAATTGACTGAATTATGTCCAAATATAGATTGGACTTTATTTATAGAAAGCGTTGGCTTGCATAATGTGGATACAGTAATGGTTGGCCAACCTGAATTCCTTATTGCGTTAAGTGGGTACATTAAAAGTTATTCATTGGAGGACTGGAAAAATTATTTGAAATTTCATCTTGTCAGGCATTTGTCACCCTATATGGATGATAAAGTTTTTATGGAGAACTTTAGTTTTTATACTACTGTAATACGTGGAGTAAAAGAACCTAAACCAAGGTGGAAAAGAACTGTGGAGCGTACTGATTATTCTTTAGGTGAACTAATTGGACAGGTTTATGTTACGGATTATTTACCTAAGGGAACAAAAGAAAAATTACTTGAAATTGGAAAAGCAATTAAAGATGTTTATGCATCACGTATAAAAAACCTGGATTGGATGAGCGCTGCTACAAAAGAAAAGGCACTCAATAAATTAAATGTAATGGTTATGAAAGTAGGATATCCGGACAAATGGAAGGATATGAGCGCTTTAAAAATTGACAGAACTTCATATTTAAAGAATGTTATGAATGCCAATAAGTGGGAATTCAATTACATGATAGCCAAATATGGTAGGCCTGTTGATAGAAGCGAATGGGAAATGGAACCACAAACCTATAATGCATATTATGAGCCTACAAATAACGAAATAGTGGTGCCGGGTTGTAATATTATTATCCCGGGCTATGAACACAAATTTGCTGATGATGCTTTACTCTACTCTATTATTGGTGGCACCTTCGGACATGAAATGACACATGGTTTTGATGACCAGGGGAGCATGTATGATGAAAAAGGTAATATTAATAACTGGTGGACCTCAGAAGACAGTATTAAGTTTCATGCAAGAACCAAGAAACTGGTAGAACAATTTAGCGGGTATATTGTTGTGGATAGTTTACGTATTAACGGAGAGGTAACCTTAGGTGAAAACCTTGCCGACTTAGGAGGAATAATGTTTGCTTATGAAGCCTTCAAAAAAACAAAACAATACAAAGAGAATCAAATGATTGCAGGCCTTACACCCGATCAGCGCTTCTTTTTGGGCTATGCCTATGGCTGGATGATAAACACACGCCCGGAGGCCCTTGCTGACCAAGTCCGCAGCAATGAACACTCACCTGCTAAATTCAGAGTTATTGGCCCATTAGCAGATATGCCTGAATTCTATAAGGCGTTCGATATTAAAAATAACACCAAGTACTCGAGGGCCGATAGTATGATGGTTCATATATGGTAATAAAATAGCAATAACAAAATGGAACCTGAACTAATTAAAGAACCTTCTTTCGGAGGGAAACATTCGCGCTCTATGCGTCTTTGGCATTGGAGCACAGTAATAATTATTCTGGGTTCATTAACTACAGTTCTGCTTGCAAAAACCTTGTTTAATACAAAGACTACTATTCCTCTTGTAAAAGAAAGCCTGCAAAAAAACAATGTAGTTATTACAGATATACAGGCCAGATCAGTGACGCATGAATTTAATGACCTAATATGGAAGTGGCATATTTATTTTGGGTATGTTCTTGCAGGTTTATTGCTATTTCGAATCATCTTTGAATTCTTTCAACCCAAGGATCAGAAAATAATACCGCTATTTAAAAACTCGTTAAGGGCTTTGCGTTTGCCAAATAACGACTCAAGAGAAATAAAACATTATTTTATTGTAAAGTGTACTTACATTCTATTCTATTTTTCTCTTTTCGTTCAAACCTGCACGGGTTTATTTATGGTTTATTCTGATGATATAGATAGCCTGCAGAATATAAGAAATACTGTAAGCGATATTCATTCAGTTTTTATGTGGGTAATAATTACTTTTATAGTAGTTCACATTGGTGGAGTTATTCTTGCCGAACTAGGCAAAAACAAAGGTATTGTATCAAGTATGATAAATGGTAGCAAGTAAGCCTCTGTTAGATCAGTATTGTAAGTATAATAAACATCTCATCTCTACTGACAATTAATTTCCGGAAGTTAGTGGCTATGGCTGAGACAATTTAAAGTATCTGATTAACCATAGACCAATAAAAGGTAAAATAAAAGAGCTTCCTGACAGGAAGCTCTTTTATTAATAATTTGAAAGTATTATTGAATAATCATTTTCCCATTCACAACAGATTTATTATTCTGAAGCAATGAGTAGAAGTACATTCCGCTATTTAGATCATCTCTACTAATAACTACTTTACGGCTTGATATGTGGTCTTGCGTTTTCACAACGTGGCCGATCATATCAGTAATAACCAATTTTAAATTACTCAGGTCAATGCCTTCTGATATGCTAAGTGTAGTATATGAATTCATTGGATTCGGATATAATACTGCAGATTTTGTTTTGCTTATTTCATTTATGCCGGTAGCTCCTGGGCAAAAATTAACAAACCCATTAAATACTCTTGGATAGAATTGGCTTGTAAAAGGGTATGTTTTACCATAACCCTGAAGAACCTGTATAGATGCTTTTTGAGCATATACACTGTCTAAAAATGTTCCATTAGTATATGCTACTGCTAGTACCGCATGTGTATAGGTTACATAAACACCAACTGTATCTCCTGGCATCATATTATAATTCAAGGGCACATTATTTGCCTGAACCAAAGTATCAGGTGTGCCGCCTGATTTTATCATTACACTATCGGCTAATATCCAGCCTGCAGAACTCAAATCATGCCCAATCATAGAACCTGGCCTATAGTATACGCGTGCTGTGTCTATTCCAGTTCCGGTGGTGCTTACTATAAAAGTAGTTAGATAAAGTTGTGCCTTAGCAACTATATTAAACATAATACCTGTTTGACCATTACCAGCTGCAAAAGTTGTTTTAATACTATCACAGCTGCTTTAAATCCATCTGCACCAGAAACAGGGCTAACCTGAACAGGCCTCCCATTATCCTGCAATTTAGTTTGCTGGCTGAAGCCGGCTATGCTTATAGTTAAAAGAGCGACAACAACTTTTGATTTTAAAAGGTAGTTTTTCTTTTTCATGTTCTTAGGTTTTAAGAGTTATGGAGTTAGGTTTAGTTTAATGTAAATATAAGAATAAATGATTAATAACTTCTCAATTTATATTCAGTCTTATTATTGGCATCTTTATCCCTCACTTGCATAGCAAGTAAACAAAAGCAAATGCTTAAAAAGCTTACCTTTGGTGTGTGCAGCAAAGCTTATTTAAAAATATTATACACCCTTTCTTTAGGATTTGGATAAAATGCACAAGTTATTTCTTCTTTGAGAAAGTAATAGTAACCGGTAAAGACAATATACCTTCTTCAGGGCCGGTAATACTTGCATGCAATCATCCCGATTCCTTCCTCGATGCCTTACTTATAACTGCTTATTATAAAAGACCCATTTATTATTTAGCCAGGGGCGATGTTTTTTCATCAAAATTCATATCCTCCATTTTACATTTTCTTAATATTATTCCAATATACCGTAAGGAAGAAGGAGTAATCCATTTTCCTAAAAATGAAAGCACTTTTACTTTTTGTATTGAAGCTTTTAAAGAAAATGGCACAGTACTTATCTTTTCAGAAGGGGGTTCTGAAAATAAATGGGAACTAAGACAGCTAAGGAAGGGAACTGCAAGACTTGCCTATGATGCATGGCATAACATTGAAATAGGCACTAAACTTGAAATACTTCCTGTTGCAATAGTATATAGCGCTTGGATGCAATTAAATACTGTTGCCAATTTAACGTTCATTGAAACCATAACCGCTAAAGATATACCTGATAACATCGAACATGGTTTATTTCTTAGAAAGTTTAATGAATCATTAAAAAATTCGCTATCTCAGAAATGCTTAATAATTTCCAGAGAAACACATGAAGAATTACAAAAGATACTAACGAGTTTTTTGATTAAAAACAAAAGAAACGGAAGGATACTTGCAGCTAAAGCAGTTGAAAACATAAGTAATGGAAGTGAAACCATTAAAGAAAAAACGACATTATTTGCTAATTATCTTAAAACCCACAATCTGCAATTCTATTCACCTCAACCTTCTCTTATTAGTTTCATTATTGGGGTTCTCATTATTCCCATTGTATATATACTTAACTTTTTGCCATATTATTTATGCAAATATTTAACAAAACAGCTGACCCATTTGAATGAATTTTATGATTCTGTTCTTTTTTGCTTGCTTCTGTTCTTCTACCCAATATATCTTATAGGGCTTTTTTTCATTGGGTTATGGTTATCGCATTCATTACTGTTTAGCGTGAATTTAATTATCCTAACGCTTTTAACTGCCAAATTAAATGAATGGGCAAAAAGGAATATTAACTGCTTTATAAACAAAGAAAAAATGGCAATCATTTCAGTTATGCTACACGAGATTTTTGAAAAAGATAGTGACTAACTATCCATTCGTTTCCACCATTATATCCCCATAGTTCAGCACAAGCCATAAAGAATAATCTCCAGTACACCCACCACTTCACAGCCTGATCCTTTCCATATACTTGTTCCAATATTTCAATAATTTCAACCTTAGCTGCATCCATATTACTTAACCACGCTTCCGATGTCTTTTGGTAATGAACCCCACTTACCCTCCAATGTTTCACTATATTAACATGTTCAGGAAAATAAAGAAGCAAATGATCGCTTGGCATTATTCCACCTGTAAAGAAATACTTACTCATCCAATCGGTTTCATCAATCACTTCAAACTTATATGCATACTCCTTATGGGTAAATATGTGAACAAAAAGCTTACCATTATTCTTTAAAAAGCTAGCCACTTTCCTGAGCAGCATTTCATAGTTTCGCATATGTTCAAACATCTCAACAGATACAATCCTATCGAACTTTGTATCGATTTGAAAAACATTTACATCAGCAGTAATAATAGTCAGGTTTATCAGGCCTTTTTGCTTTGCTTGGTCATCTATAAATGCCTTTTGGCTGTGAGAATTCGAAACGGAGATAACTCGGCTTCCAGGGAATTTTTCTGCCATAAATAACGAAAGTGAACCCCAGCCACAACCAAGTTCAAGGATTTGCTGGCCATCTTTCAATTCTGCACGCTGGCAAGTTAGTTCCAGCATATCTCTTTCCGAAGTATCAATATCTGTCACGCCATCCTTCCAATAACCTGAGCTATATTTTAAATGCTTACCTAATACTCTCACAAAAAAATCGGCCGGTACCTCGTAGTGTTGTTGGTTAGCATCTACTGTATTTACTGCAATTGCAGAACTTCTCAACTCAGCGATCAGCTTCATAAAATGTTCCTGCTGCGCTTCCGGATTACCCTTGTTTTCATCAATGAGTCGCTGCTTCAAGAGGTTGCGTATACCAGCCCTTAATGCGAAATCAGGTAATGTATTTTTTTCCAGGAGTGAAGTGTACCACATGGATAGCGCTATTATTTCTTTTTAAACCAAGGCACAAAAACTGAAGTAGTTCGTTGGTATTCTTTGTATGGATTTCCTTTTGAGCTAAGGGCCTGTTGCTCAGTTAAAGGAATCCCGGTAACTCTGAATAATAATAATAGTATTGTAACCGGGCTTAATATTCCTATCCATCCATAATCAGCGTTTAATGAAATAAGAAAGTATCCTACCCATATCATTGATTCAAAAAAATAGTTTGGATGACGGGAATAATTCCACAATCCTGCATCGCATACCTTACCTTTATTTGTCGGATCAGCCTTAAATTTCTTTAATTGTCCATCAGCTAAGGCTTCGCCAAATATGCTGATAGACCAAACAATAACACCTGCATATTCTAAAATAGAAAAAGAAGGTTTTGTATTAAATGCAATCAGAAAAAACGGGGCGGCAAGATAAACATTCGAAAGTGCCTGTGACTGAAAGAAAAAGAAAAACTTGCGATCAGGGTTTGGTATCCATTCTTCGCGCAAACGTTTGTATCTACCTTCTTCCACCTTTAAGTGAGAACCAACTCGTATTAATAAATAAATCCCCAATCGCATACTCCAAACTAATATCATACTGCAAATGAGTAATTTTCTTTGCCAATAACCTGTCGCCAGCAGGCATAACACAATGGCAATAAATGAAAAATTAAAAGACCAGAATATGTCAACGACACCTGCATTTTTAATTGCTTTTGCCCAAAACCAAACAAAAACCATTACTATACAGCAAACAAGAGTACAAACCAGTATTGTTTCAATCATAGGCATTATATTTGATCATATTTACTAAAATAGGGTATCAAATAGATTTTCTAAAAATAACAAATATATTTGCCTATCATGTTAATGGACTACTAATTATAAATATGCCAACTTCCGGAATAAAATATGCTTTAAGTGATATCTCAAATTGGAAATTATTTGTTTTGATCGCTATATTACTAAGAGGACCATTATGGCTGTATTTTGGACACCTAGTTAATGTTAACCTTCCACTCGAGCAGAAGCTATACTCCAATTTTGTGCTTGATGATTATATGTATTTCTTTTCTCCAGTTGATAACTTCTTTAGAAATGGAACCTTTAGTTACATTGGTAAAATTCCTTTCACCGGCCGTATGCCCGGCTATTCGGCTGTTTATTTTTTATTCAGATTATTATGCTCACCTCAGCCTGCCACATATTGTGTTGTTGGCGTGCAATTCATCCTTTCGTCTTTATCAGTCTATGTTTTAGCCCTTACCGCTTTTAAAATATTTGAAAGCAAACGGGTTTTCTACATTACTTATTGCTTGTATATACTGGCAGTTTTTCCGGGCTTCTTTGACTTTATCATAGTAGCCGAAAGTTTTTCAGTATCTGCACTGATATTTACTCTATACTACCTTATAAAGTATATAAAAGAAGGCAATCATACCAGCCACCTTGTACTTTCAGGTGCCTTCCTTACCTGGACTATCTTCCTGCGCGAATACACCGGCTTGCTTATAGTCATATTCCCCGTTGCACTATTCCTGCATCATATTTTAATAAAAAAAGATAGCTTTATAAAAGCCGTTAAAATTGGGGTGTTGTTCTGCATGCCCTTTATAATTGCCGATAGCGCATGGATTGCCAGAAACTATAAAGCAACGGGTAATTTCGTACCTATTACATCAAGTGATGAGGATTCGTATGGCAAACTCTATTCTCAATCATGGAATGCCATTGATGATCTGGTTTATGTTTGGGGAGAAAATGCCGCTCCTTTTGATCCCCGGGGCATGAGTTATTATTTCCGTGAGCCTGCAGACAAAGGCAATTACATGTTTCCAGCGGCTATCTTTAAAAATGTAAGTACCTATAATGCAGATAGCCTTATTCATTTACGGCAGTTATATGGCATTTACTACTTTGCAAAAGACACTGCAATTGAACATGCCAGCGAAAAACGGATACTTTATTTATGTGCCATTTATAAAAACGATTATATAAGCCATAACCATTTTGCCTATTATATAACAAAACCATTGAAAGATATCAAGTATCTGACGTTCTTTAGCGGTACGGGTTATCTACCTATGCCATCTTTTTCGGGTTGCAGCATGCTTGAAAAAGTTATTAAACTGGCCTTTACTGCTTTATACTTTATAATACTGCTATGTTCGTTTGCAGGTATATTGCTTTATATATTTATTGATAACCTTAAAGGGCTTATTCCCAGGATAATACTTATAAGTTGCTTATCTATAGTTGCTGTAATTATTATTTACTGTCCTATACAAGAACCGCGTTATTCAGTTCACCTTTTTATGATGCTAGTTTTATTTGCCTCATACTTTATTAATAAAGTATTACCATATAGGTCCAAAAGTGCGGAAAGCAAGTAAGTCAAATGCCTTTCATTTTGTTACTATCTTTGTAAGATAATCGCCTCATGAAAGCTATTAACAGAGACGCATGAAAGGGAAAAAAATACTTATTTTTGGCGCCGGGGGTTTTATAGGTACCTATTTAATAGATGAATTGCTACAACAGGGTTATGAGGTAACTGCCTCCGATATCAGCGCCGTTGGGGAAGAGTATTGCCACAATCAAAACATTCCCTATGTTTCTATTGACATAACTAAGTCTGCTGACTTTGAAAAGCTTGGCAACACTTCATACGATACGGTGATTAACCTGGCCGCATTGCAGCCAGCCAATTTCGGGGCAAAAAAATATAAGGTAAGCGACTATATCAACATTAATGTTTCCGGCACCCTTAACATACTTGAGTTTTGTAAAAACACTAAGGCTCGAAAGATCATATATGGCAGTTCACATCGTAACACTTCCGGTTTATGGCAAAAGAATAAAGCCATACGCGAAGAGGAAGGAAGAGCCCAGCAATACGGCGGTGAATACTCCATGTTCAGCATTTCGGAAAGTGCAGCACAGGATTGCGTTGAATTTTACAGGGCGAATTACGGGCTGCAGGGCATTATCTTCAGGCTGCCACCAGTTTATGGCTATGGCCCGCACCTTGAGATATTTAAAAATGGAAAACCAATTAAAACAGGGTTTCAAACATTTATTGATTCGGCCATGGCTTGCAAACCAATTGAATTATGGGGAGACAGTAGCCGTGGACGCGATATTATTTATGTGAAAGACGTGGTGGCAGCCTTTATAAAAGCCATAAACAATGAAAAAATTGGAGGCCTGTATAACATTACATCGGGCAAATACCTCACCCTGAAGGAAGAGGTTGATGCTATTGCAAAAGTATTTTGGGGCGATGCTACCAAGCCCATTGTTATTGAGAAGCCCGAACATCCTTTGTTAATGGATTCTTTCCTCTACGATAACAGCAAGGCTAAAAAAGAACTGAACTGGAGTCCCCAGTATAATTTTGAAGATATGTTGCGTGATTATAAAAAGGAAATGGAAAAGAAGAAATTCAGTTTCCTTATAGAAAAGCGCAGAACTATGTTTAAAGAAGATTAGTTATTTTTACTTTATATAGCAACAATCAAACAAAACAGATGATACCAGAAAATATCCTTGAAGGCATAGAGTTTATGGGCGATAATGTAAGGTCAAAGCTCAGGTCGTGTGGCGAAGGGGTAAAAATTTACCCTTTAGCTAAAATAACATTACCCCATATGGTTGACCTTGGAAACCATTGCAGGATTGGCGATTTTGTATTTATTTTTGCAGGAACAGGCGTAAAAATAGGCGAATATACCGATGTGCAGCCACATACCATTATGTGGGGTGGTGGAACCACAATACTTGGCAACAGGGTTTCTACCGGCCCGGGTACTGTATTTTTATCTGCTACCTATTCCCACGAAAAAGGCATGAAAATGGTTGATGGTCTTGGTGAAGGATCGGCAAAGGCAATAGGTGGCATGCTGGTTGTAGGCGATGATGTATATATTGGAGCTAAGAGCGTAATTATGCCTGTAACTATTGGCGAAGGAGCCGTTATAGGAGCGGGTAGTTTTGTAAATAAAAACCTCGACCCGTGGGGGATATATGTAGGCAGCCCGGCAAAAAAAATAGGCGAAAGGCCTCACTAATAAATCATTTACCGTAAATCATTCAATAATAAATGAGCAGTCTGTCTATAGTAGCCACGGTATACAATGATGCAGAAATTGTTCCTGTGCTTGTGGAAAGCATTATTAAAAACATACCTGCTATTGTAAGCAAATACGAAATAATACTTGTCAATGATTGCAGCCGCGATAATAGTGAGCAGGCCATCGTAGCCGAATGCAAAAAGAATCCGAATGTAAAAGGTGTTTCGCTAAGCAGGAATTTTGGCCAGCAAATAGCAATGAGTGCAGGAATGAACCGTGCCAGTTGCGATTATGTATTGATCATGGATGGAGATATGCAAAATCCGACAAATGAGATACCAAATTTGTACAATAAAATACTGGAAGGCTTTGATATTATTTATACAGTTTCAAAAACCCGCAATGACCTCTGGGATTCTTTTACATCTTACATTTTCTGGGCTGTACTAACCTCCATATTTAAGGTTAAAATAATTAAGCACCAATTAATGTTTAAAATAATGACAAAGGAATTTATACAGAACTTTACTAAATATGGAGAAACAAACAGGACTGTTGACGCTATTGTAACTGATATAAGTTCGAACTACGCAATTCTTGAGGTAGAAAACCTTAAAAGAACTCAGGGCCGTTCCAATTATACTTTTTCAAAACGTATGGATCTGATGCTGGATATGGTAATTAGTGTGAGCAATACACCCCTGAATTTTTTAATATACTTTGGCTTTTTTACATTTATTGTTACCTTGCTGGCGTTCCTGTATTACATATATACCTACCTTTTTAATACTGTGCCACCCGGTTATACGAGCACTCAGTTATCTATATTTTTCTTTGGTGGCTTAATAGTTCTTATTTTAGGAATCATCGGCCGTTACCTTGCAAACATATACACCGAAGTACGCCAGCGTCCACTTTTTCATATCAAAAAGACCTATAACCTTTAGGTGTATCTATTTTTCATGAAGAAATTATTTATTATACAAACCAATTATATACCCTGGAAGGGCTACTTTGATGCTCTAAACATGGTTGATGAAGTTGTTTTGTATGATACAACCCAGTACACAAAGAATGACTGGCGTAACAGGAATAAAATAAAAACCGCGCAAGGTCTGCAATGGCTTACCATACCTATTGATGTAAAGGGCAAATCGCATCAAAAAATTAACGAAGCCACCGTATCGGAGATATACAGTGACTGGAGAGAAAAACACTGGAGAACTATAGAAATAAACTATATAAAGGCTCCTTATTTTAAGGATTATAAAGAAACATTTGAAAACCATTACCGAAATAATAAAGAAACCAATTTGAGTAAAATAAATTATTCATTTATAACGCTTATCAATTCGATATTGGGTATAAAAACCCCTATGCGATGGTCTAGCGAATTTGAATTAAAAGGAGATAAAAATGAACGCATAATTGACCTTTGTAAGGCGACAAACTCCGATCATTATTTTTCGGGCCCATCTGCAAAAGACTACCTTGACAATGCTTTATTTGTGAGTTCAGGAATAAAACTTACTTATCTTGATTATACTTACCCATCTTACAATCAGTTATACGGAGAGTTTGTCCATGCGGTAAGTATTATTGATTTGATTTTTAACGAAGGTCCTAATGCCCATAAATTCATGAAAAGTTTTTAAATTATTTCTACGTTAATATGCTAGTTAAAACCTATGGAAGTGCTGTAAGTGGTACACTTATCCGTTTAAAGTATATTGAAAAGTATATCATTGAATTATAATCTTACCGCCTGAAATAAATTCCTCTTGTTCAGAAACTTCTTTATATAAATATATTCCTGCCGGCTGGTTACTTAGATTTATTTCGGTAAGATTATTGTTAAGTTTGTTTAGGAACACGCATTGCCCAAGCATATTAAATACTTCTGCAGTCCATAACCACTTTATATAGGCATGTACTTGCGTATTTTCCCAAACGCTTTCAACTCCGGGTACAGTTCAGAAATATTTAAACCGGATTTCAGGCCCTTTATTGGATCGTATTGATATTCATGTTGAAGTAGTGCCTGTGGCCTATGGCGAATTATCATCGGAAAGAGTGAGTGAAAAGAGTGAATCGGTAAGAGAAAGGGTTATAAAGGCAAGACAAATTCAGGCAAAACGATACGAAGGTTCAGGGACATATGCCAATGCTCAAATAAGTACACAACAACTTAAAAAATATTGTAAAATAGATGATGCCGGGCATAAACTCTTAAAGACCGCTATGGAAAAGCTTCATTTATCGGCCAGAGCTTATGATAGAATATTAAAAGTTGCCAGAACCATTGCCGACCTGGCAGATTCGGAAGATATTGAAACAGTACATCTTGCTGAAGCAATAAACTACCGCAGCCTTGACAGGGAAAACTGGGCAGGATAATTATATTTTATCCTTACAGTGATAATAAGATATTGATACCTTTGATTTGATAATCAATTCCAAATCAAACTCCATGAAGTTTATCCTTTTTACAGTAGTTGCACTATTACTTACATCCTGTAATAACAATACTCAACAGTTTAAATATCCTGTAGCTCGTAAAGTTGATACGGTTACCAATTACTTCGGGGTTAAGGTGGATGACCCATACCGTTGGTTGGAAAATGATACATCTGCAGAAACGGCAGAATGGGTCAAGGCTGAGAATATCATAACGCAGGGTTACCTCTCTAAGATAACTTTCCGGGATTCTATAAAGAATCGCTTGAAAGAACTTTACCATTATGAAAAATATAGTGTTCCATTTATGAAAGGAAATTATGTATTCTATTATAAGAATAATGGGTTACAGAATCAGAGTGTGCTTTATGTGCAGGATGGGTTGGCAGGTACACCAAGAGTATTGCTTGATCCTAATACCCTTTCAAAAGATGGTACAGTTTCAATTTATGCAATAGCTGTTTCCAATGATAAGAGATATCTTGCTTATGGGCTCAGCCGCGCTGGTTCTGATTGGAATGAGTTCTATGTAATAGACATAGCAAGTGGTAAACAGCTAAGCGACTCTCTTAACTATAGCAAGTTTTCTGACATAGGCTGGCAAGGCGATGGATTTTATTATACCCGTTATGATGCTCCTGATAAAAACGCCGCATTGGTAAAAATGAATGAAAACCCGAAGATATATTTCCATAAAATAGGTACCGCACAAGGTGCTGACCAAATGGTATACGCAGACAAGGAACATCCGAAACGCACATTAGGTGCCTATACAACAGATGATGAAAAATATCTTGTCGTCCATTATGAAGAATCATCAGACGGAAATGCCTTTTCGGTAAAAGACCTTACAAAACCCAACTCTGATTTTGTACCTATCGTCAAAAATTTCAACAGCGACAATACAGTTATAGATGATAAAGAAAATCAATTATTGGTATATACAAGTAAAGGGGCGCCTAAATATCGTCTTGTATGGATCGATATTAATCACCCCGATTCCGCAAATTGGAAAAATGTAATACCTGAACAGGAAAACCTCTTACAAAGCGCCGAACTATCGGGCGATAATATTATAGTATCATACCTGGATAATGTAAAGACAAGGCTATATGTCTATAGTATGGATGGCAAAATGAAAAACGAAATTAAACTTCCGGGTCTTGGCAGTTGCGATTTTTCAGCCAGTAAGAAAAATTCTACAGTATTTTATTCCTTTACTAATTACATTACACTTCCTACCATTTTCAGTTACGATGTTGCGCAAGATAAATCGACACTTTTTGCAAAACCTGATAATGGTTTTAAATCTGAGGATTATGAAATGGAACAGGTGTTTTACCCAAGTAAAGATGGAACAAGGATACCAATGTATATCGTGCATAAAAATGGCATAAAAATGGATGGAAATAATCCTTGTTTTCTATATGCTTATGGTGGATTTAACATCAGCCTGTTACCTGCTTATAACCCTGGGAATGCCCCAAGCCCTGTTATATTCCTTGAACACGGGGGTATTTACGCTGTGCCTAATATCCGAGGTGGCGGTGAATATGGTGAAAAGTGGCATGAGGCAGGAACTAAGTTAAACAAACAAAATGTATTCGATGATTTTTATGCAGCATCTACTTATTTGGTAGAAAACAAATATACTTCACGCAACAAGCTGGCTATTTATGGACGTTCAAATGGGGGACTACTTATTGGTGCTTCTATCACACAACATCCAAATATGGCTAAAGTGGCAATACCTACTGTAGGTGTTTTGGATATGTTGCGTTATCATAAATTTACTATTGGATGGTCATGGTCTAATGACTATGGTACCAGCGATGATTCTATTCAATTCCATAATCTTATCAAATATTCTCCTTTGCATAATATTCGTGATACAATATATCCGGCAACATTTATTACCACCGCTGACCATGATGACAGAGTAGTTCCAGCACACTCATTTAAATTTGCTGCTACACTGCAAGAACATCAAAAAGGTAATGAACCAATACTAATACGGATAGACCATAATGCCGGCCACGGAGGAGGCAAACCGATATCAAAGCAGATTGATGAATATGGTGACATGTGGAGTTTTATATTCTACAACCTGGGAATGAATATGAAGAATTAGTGCTTTTTGGGCTGCTTGGATTTCGACAATTGGTCTTGTGAATCTTTCCCTGGCTTAAAGTCACCACGGAAGATTCCTGAAATTACAAGTACAACAATAGCAATAGACAATATCAATACAACCCATTCAATAAATGGTTTCTTTTTAGTTACATAACTCCACAACATTTTCTTGAAGAAGTATACCACTATAAGAAATGGTAACGTAGTTAGCCGTAGTAAAAATCGTAAAGTATACCGTTTTTTCTTTGTCATATCTCATACCTCATTTTAAAATGAAGTATTTTAATTAAAAACAATATTACGGATATTGTTGCAATAATTATTCAATAATCTCTATTTCAGGTCAAGAACATGTTCTACAACCTGGCCAAATCTCCATACATCTTCAAACGAATTGTATAATGGAACCGGTGCTAACCTGACAACATTAGGATTTCTCCAATCGCAGAAAACTCCATTCTTAGTAAGTGTATTATAAAAATCTCTACCCATACCATGCGCTATTATAGACAATTGACATCCGCGCTGCGATGGATCGGCAGGAGTAATTATTTCAAGCTTTAATTTCTTATCCGTAATTTTTTTATTCAATTCATTAATAATGAATTCCAGGTAACCCGTTAGTATCCTACTTTTATTACGCAAAGGAATCATTCCTCCTGCCTCAGTAAAAATATCGAGAGCTGCTTTATGCGCAGCCATAGAAAAAACAGGGGCGTTGCTTAATTGCCATCCTTCCGCAGTGTTCATTGGAACAAAATCTTTATTCATTTGAAAGCGGGTGTTCTTATCATATCCCCACCAACCACCCAAACGAGGTAATTTTTGGTTTTTAACATGTTTCTCATGAATAAAAGCGCCTGCTACAGAACCAGGGCCTGAATTGAGATACTTATATGTACACCATACTGCAAAATCAACATTCCAGTCATGTAGTTTCATTTCTATATTACCGGCAGCATGTGCAAGATCAAAGGCACAATATGCTCCTACTTTGTGAGCTGCTTTGGTAATGGTTGGCATATCCATTAACTGACCCGTAAGGTAACCCACACCACCAATAATTACCAACGCTAATTCATTACCATTATCCTCAATTGCTTTTAAAACATCTTCCTTTCTTATCAGGTTCTCACCTTTGCGGGGTTTAATCTCAATAATTGCTTTACTCCTATCCAATCCATGCAATTCAACCTGGGTTTGTATTGCATATTGATCTGATGGGAAAGCATTCGATTCACAAATTATCTTGTATCTCTTTGGGGTTGGCCTATAAAATGAAACCATCATTAAATGAAGATTGACCGTAAGCTGGTTCATAACAATCACCTCATCAGGCTTAGCACCCATAAGTTTCGCTGTAGGAACAGCAAACATTTCATGATACGAATACCATGGGTTGCGTGCTTCAAAATGTCCTTCTACTGCATACTTTGCCCAATCAGTAAGTTCAGTTTCTATGTATTTTTTAACTGAAGCAGGCTGTAAACCGAGGGAGTTGCCCGTAAAGTATAAAGCATCCTTACTTTTGTGTTTTGGAAATAAAAACCGTTTACGGAACTTTTTTAGGGGATCTTTTTTATCCAGGCTTAATGCAAATTCAAGTGAGTTTATATACTTCATGCGTATTCTATCAATAATGTTTCTTGTTTTTTTCTAAGCTAAAATAACGGCCCAAAATTGCTCAATTTTTTTCAAACCACTATTTTTATCTATTCTAATACGATATGATATTTTCCCAAGAATCCCTTACGTTCAATTTCAGAGTTTCATCATTAAACTGTTGACTATCAGAACATTGTTGTTTTTACTAATAGGCTGGGTTACCACTTTTTTGACTTTTAAAAATGCAACGTACTGAATATCAATACTAAACTGTTTTGAAAGCCCTTAAAAGTGGTAAGTTTTGGAAAGTCTTTCTACCTTTTTGTTCTCACTTTACAAATACCTACACTATCGGGTAAAAGCAAAATTAAACATGCTCTACCAGAATGAAAAGATAAAACTGGCAGAGTTTTAAACCACCCAATTCTAATGTTTTTGCTATTTTCACTATATTAGTCAAAGGCAATATTGAAAGCATGAAGCCCCTATTAATTCTCATACTATCCCTTTACTTTACCCCGACTTGTTTTGGGCAAGTAAACCTATCTGATAGCAATCTAATTGACATAAGGTTAAAAGCCTGTTTGGATTCTGATGAAAATGGAACTACCGTAGGAATAATGGGCTGTACTTATAGGGCAGAAAATTCTTGGGATGCTGAAATGAATAAATACTATCAGCAATTAAAGAGCCTTTTGACACCAGTAGAAATGGAAAAGCTTAAAACATCTCAAATAAAATGGTTAGAATTTAGAGATGCTGAATTTAGTACTTCTGATTTAATTTATAATGATATGCAAGGCACCATGTGGCCTATAGTAAGAGCAGATTCTCAGATGGAAATTGTAAGGCAAAGAGCATTAGAATTAAAGTATTACTATGAAAGCCTAACTCAGCATTAAATGATAGTCTTTATGAATTGCAATAATTAAGAAATGAAGCCACTATTTATACTAATACCATCCCTTTTATTTGCCCTTTCAGCTATGGGACAGCAAACCGAATACCCCGATAGTGTCTTTACCAACAAAGTTAATGGCAAACTAATCAAAACAATTAAACATTATTGGGAAAACGGTAGTATTAAAAGGGGAAGAAACATATGTCAATCTGTAAATCTTTAAACCAAAGTGGACTGTCAAAGATAGGAAGAGGTTAGAGTGAAAACAATAACTTTAATAACCTTAAAACA
>OLMA01000518.1_pt1 | contig 23653 bp, 18 predicted proteins | sample 1604671 | NCBI WGS metagenome assembly OLMA01 (sample SAMEA104055725, study PRJEB20765) | soil metagenome | biome: Arctic tundra; feature: Polygonal ground; material: soil | place: USA | collected 2011-09 | depth 0-0.5 m | reverse complement strand
TTACCCTATCTTCAAACAAGTCATAGAAATAGAGCCCATTACCGTTTTATCATTGAAGAAAGTAATGTTCTCATTTTCCTTCTTTAATGCCAGTGTATACAGTAATGGCAGATAGTGTTCCGGTGTTGGCACAGCTAGGTTCATAGCAGTACCAAGGCTTTTATAGTTTATTAGTGATTTGTAATCATGCGTTAAGACAAGCTTTTTAACTGTTTCATTAGCTTCTATAGCCCAATCGAAGGTCTTATCATTGCTCCAATTTACAAGGCCGAGGTTATGTACTATGTTGCCACTACCAATAATTAAAATGCCTTTGGTGCGAAGGAAATCAAGCTCTTTAGCAAGGTCGTAATGCCATTGTGCAGATTTACCATAGTTCAGGCTGAGTTGTATTACCGGTATGTCTGCCTTCGGGTAAAGCCTCGAAGCCACTACCCATGCACCATGGTCGAGTCCCCAATCGGTATTTAAACCAATTGCGGTATCTATAATGGTGTTCTTCATCTCACTTGCCAGCATAGGATCTCCGGGTGCAGGGTATTGCACATCGAATAAGGACTGTGGAAAACCACCGAAGTCATGTATGGTTTGTGGTTTATCCATAGCGGTAACAAAGGTTCCATCGGTTTCCCAATGTGCAGATACAATTACAATCGCATTCGGTCGTGGTATGGTCTTTACAATATCTGTCCAGCCCTTTGTAAACTCGTTATCCTCAATTGCGTTCATAGGGTTGCCATGCCCAACAAATAATACAGGCATAGGTTCGGTTGTACTATACGATTCAACCATTTTATTTAAAGCATTCAGTTTCATAGCGCTTGCTGTTAAAGGTAATATTCCAATCAGTTTTATAAAATCACGTCTTTCCATATCTCAATTATAACAACGCAAAAATACTACCAATGGCAATAAAACTCCTTGAAGTAGATTAATAAAAGCAAAAAGCCCTGAAGTATTATACTTCAGGGCTTTTACTCAATTCTCAGTACTAAATACTCAATACTACCTTGTAATTACTACTTTTTGTGTTTGTGTTAAGTGCTCTGATTGCAATTTGCAGAAATAAATACCTGTTGGCATATCAGTAGTTTCAAAATTCACAATGTTTAAACCGAGGTTAGCCTGGTTGCTATAAATGGTTTTAACAAGCTTACCTGTTACATCGAACATATCTATAGATACATTTTCTGTCTGATTCATCAGGAACTTGATCTTGCCCGTTCCATAAACAGGATTCGGATACACTTCAAAACGTTGTGGAGTAACCGAAATATTCGCAACGCCAGTTGGTGATGGATAATCATCGGTAGCTAACCATACAGTAGCGTTCATTAGAATGATCGCATGGTTTCCGCTTGCATCTGCCGACCAACCGTTATATAAAGCGTCGTTAGGATCTCCTGTACCATCATCTGGTGGAGAACTATCACCCTCAGCAGCTACTTTACCTTTACCGTAGTGTGCATGTGCAAACATTACACTTATACTATCTGTTGTTGATGCACCGGTCATAAACACATCAGCCATAACCGTTTTATTAGCATGTGGCCAGATTGTAAATGAAGTACCATTGCTCCACATCATTTCAGTGCAGGTGCCATAAGGGCCATGCAACATTGAATCGGTAGGAGAAGGATTAACGTTCGTAGTAGTTTGTGAAAAATTAACCGAATCAACCATGATTCCGAAAGGGTTGTATTGCAGACCATTGTTCTTTACAAAGTCTCTCCATATCATAGGGGAATCCCAACCATCGTTGTTACGATCAGATACACAGTGGTCAGATATCATAAATAAACGGCCGCCATCTTTCACGTAATTGATCATTGCCAGTTTTTCCTTTGCGGTAAACTTAATATTCGGCTCATCAACTATAAATATCTTGTAGTTAGAAAGATCAAGTGCGTGCGACTTATTACCATAGGTTATTGAATCAAATACGGGTAAAGTTTCTACTTCGTATCCTTGTTTAACGCAAGCTATACCCCATGAGGAAAGCGAACCTTCCCAATAGGTTTCAACGGTTGTACTTGTAACGGTTGATTGTGCAGGGGTTGGCAGGTTCTGAGGGTCAGATTCGTTACCACCACCTTTAACTGCAGGACCGGTACTGTAACCTAAGTCATGCACATCAGCATCTATAACCCAATCGGCGTTACCGGCTGTTTCTGCCTTGGTAGCGTCGAATAAAATTCTAACAGTTTGCGCTGACACAGTACACGCCAGGGATAGTAGTGCAACACCGCAAATAATAGTCTTTTTCATGTAGTTTTTTATATTTCTAATTAACAAACCTATGAATACTGAATCGGTTTTGCAAGTTTTTGCTTAACTTTTTTTATTAATTGAAACTGAAAACCATGTTATTTTAATGTTATTTAATTGTTAATGGCTTGAATTACATAATTATTAGGGAAACATCCGTATTAATAAACAAGGCATTAAAAGATATTGTAAATGCCCGGTAAGAAGCTCATTAGTCAAATATTCTGCAATTGCGTAATATTGTCACCATATTTAACCTTATGAAGAAACAAGTATTTACTTCCATTATACTTCTTGTTATTAATGTATTGATGGCACGTGGACAGCAATACAGCTTCCCTGCTGATAATTACCGCGGTGTAAGCAATCAATACTACTGGCAAAACCGTTCACCCTATAAAGGATACTGGCAGCAGGACGTGCATTACAAAATAATAGCCTCATTAAATGACACCACCAATATCATTACAGGGGATGAAACACTGGAATACTGGAACAATTCGCCTGACACGCTGAAATGTGTTTTCTTTCACCTTTACTCCAACGCACAGAACAAGCATTCCTATTATACCTCAGCATACATGAACAGCGGCATAAAACCTAAGTTTGGTAAATACGAAAGCCAGGACCTGGGTTGCCTGGTAACAGGTATATCGTGCGATAATGTTGACCTGAAAACAGAAACGGATAACACGGTAATGAAAGTATGGCTTGACAAACCAATTCTTCCGGGCTATTCAACCAGTTTTCATGTAAAATTCAAAACCTATTTCGATAATGGCGGCACAGTACGCAACCGAATGAAAATGTATATAGCCTATGCCAACAAGAACAAGGATACCATATACAAGCATTACGATATTGTGCATTGGTACCCGCGCATTTGTGTGTACGATAAAAAATTCGGATGGGATGTGGAACAACACCTTGCACACGAATTCTATGGCGATTTTGGCAGTTATGATATTGCATTTACCTTACCGAACAATTACATCATAGGCGCAACAGGAACATTACTTAACGAATCGGAAGCTTTGCCTGATTCCTTAATGAAAAAACTCAACATTAAGAATTTCAGGAACAAGCCAATGGGGTCAGCGCCTTCAGTGGTTGTGGCAAGAACCAATATACCTAAAACATGGCTATACCATGCAGAGAATGTGCATGATTTTGCATTAACCGCTGATCCGACATATAGAATAGGAGAATCTACCTGGCATGGTATTAAGTGTTATTCATTTGCTGAAGAAATGCATGCGGCAGGCTGGCAGAATGCAGCCGACTATACAGCGAATGTAGTCGCTGTCAACTCCCATTTTTTTGGAATGTATGGATACCCGGAAATGATAGTAGCCGATGCCAACGATGGTATGGAATACCCTATGATAACATTAGATGGCGGGGTTTACCCGGGTTACCTGAGCACCTTTACACACGAAATAAGCCATAACTGGTTCTTCGGAATGCTGGGTAGCAATGAAACCTACCGTGCAGTGCTTGATGAAGGCTTTGCACAGTTTGCCGAAAGCTGGACGTACCAAGTTATAAACGGCCCGTACGCCGTTGAAGGCGAACCAATTAATAAATACATACGCAACAATTACCGCAAGGACCCTTTCTTAATGGATAACATATATTACGGCTACCTGAACGATTACATATGGGGAGAAAGTGAATTTACTCAAAACCTGCAAGGCAAAGCATTAGCGGCAAGAGGCGGCAACAATTATGGCCTGCGCGATATTACACTTAATACACAGTCTGATGATTTTCACAGCATGCTTAGCCACGACGGAGGCTATGCCCAGGTTTATTTTAAAGGCGCCACCATGCTTTACAACCTGCAATATGTACTTGGAGATTCTTTGTTCTTTGGCGCTATGCAACACTATTTCAACGAATGGAAGTTTTGCCATCCTTACCTTAACGATTTCCGGAATGCTATTACTGAATATACACATACCGACCTTACCTGGTTCTTTGATGAATGGCTGAACACAGGCAAGAACCTTGATTACGGAATACAATCCATAAAAAAAGGCACAGAAAAAAATCAATACATAATACGTTTTGCACGTAAAGGCGAAATGCAAATGCCCATTGATTTTACCGTAACTTCAAACAAGGATAGTGTTTACAATTTCTACATTCCTAACTCCTGGTTTGAAAAGAAAACATCGGCTAAAAAGCTGCCTCGCTGGATAGGTTGGGGAAAGGTGCAGCCTTATTACGATGCTACAGTAACCATTCCGGGCGGAATTGCAAAGGTGCAGATAGATACCACGTTGCGCCTGGGTGACGTGAACATGCTGAACAATACCAAACCATTCCCTATTAAATACTATTTCGACTCGAAAGTGTCTAACGGGGCTGACTGGACCAATTACGAAGCCTTCTTCGGGCCATCAGTTTGGTATAATGGATATGATGGGGCGCAGATAGGTCTGCACTTGCATGGAGATTATATGCTTTTCATGCATAACATAAATGCTACGCTGTATATGAATACCGGCATGTTCCAGACACCGGGGCTTGGAGAATTTCCTCACCAGATGATAGGCGGAATGATCAGTTACCAGACGGCAACAGAAAAATTCCTTCACAATTCTTCAGTAGATATATATGCCCAAAGCCTTGTTGGGCTTGATGAAGGTAAGCTGCGCTTCCAGTTCAAGGATAATTCTAAGAAATACACTATTTATACCGAAGCAAAGGTGATGTACCGCCCGCATAACTGGGATACCAATTACCTGCTCTACCCGGGATCATGGAGGCCAAAGGTTTACAATAATACAATGCGGGTTGGCATTAAACACGATTACCGTTATTCTCCTTCCGGCAGAGGCGTTATGGATATTAACCTGCGTGGTTCTGTGGCAAGCCCTAATTACGATTATTCCCAAACAACTTTCACACTCATTAACACGCAGCAGTTAGGCCGTAAACTCACTTTACGTACACGTGTATTCGGGCAATACGGTACAGGCCAGGTACCTGTAGAATCTGCTTTATATGCTGCAGGTGCAAACTCTGAAGAGCTTATGGACAATCCTATTACCCGTGCCAATGGCATTGTTCCGGCTGAATGGGTAAAATACGGAGCCGATGTAAACCATTTTCAGCAAGGCGGAGGGCTTGACCTGAGAGGATATGCCGGCTATTTATTACCTTACTACTACCATAACGAACTTGTGTATAGCTATAGTGGCTCAACGGGCGCAGCAATAAACGGAGAACTTGACTTTAACCACCTGGTGCATTTCAATCCGAAATTTTTGAAAAACACATTTGCTTTGGCTACCTATTTATTTGGCGATGCTGGAATAATAAACATTACACCACCTATTTCTCCATTCAACAATCCGGGTATGCTTCAGTTCAGCACTGTGCATGCCGACGCAGGTGTGGGTGCTACATTAACCATACAACGATGGGGGCCACTGCAATTAGTGAAACCATTTACAATACGTTTCGATATGCCATTCCTACTGAACCGCGTTCCTGCAGTGGAAGGCAACTATGTGCAGATGAGATGGGTGGTTGGAATTGGAAGAGCCTTTTAACCGTGGTGTAAAAGTTCTTTCAGCACATAACGCTTGCCGTTATATGTGCCCATTATCCAGGCATCCCTCAAACCTTTCTTCTTAATTGACTCAAGGAATTTTTTGGCTTCCCTGTAATTAGGAAAGGAGCCCGATGTTACGTGAATAAAGCCATCGGATGCGGTTTCAACTTTAGCTTCTTTCACATATTTTTTATAGTTAAATCCTTTCATTGAACGGAAAGCGCCAAGCTGAACTGTAAATTGCATATCCTTCAAACATAATGATCCGTCAAGGTGAGCGATGGCATTTCTCATTACTGTAGTATCCTTCTCTCCACCCTTAAACCGTTCCATAATAATAGACATTGATGGTATGCAAGAATCGGCCATTAAAGGTTTTGGCGGAGCCCATGTTAACATATTCACATTCTGAACAACATTTGTGTAAATGGCAGTATCCTGAATATTAAATTCTTTGGTATAATCGTTATACCCTTTGGCACGGATACGCAAGGTATAGTTATGACCGGCAGGCATTGTTACATAATATTCGCCAGTTACAGTATCAGCAGAAAGTAGTTTACCCGAAGTTTTATCAAGTAACTCAACCGTTGCCTTTAGCTTCCCATGCGATAATGAATCTGTAACTCCACCGCTATATGCCCACTCTTTCGGCATAAAGGCGGTCATGGTAACACGGAAGATATCGAGCCTGTTGTTATCGGTAGTTCTTGCATAGTAACCGTAATATCCATTGTGTGATGTAGAAAAATACACATCATTATCAGGCGTATTTATAGGATAACCTAAATTCACCGGATCTGACCATACCCCATTATTATTCACAGTCATGTAAATATCATAACCACCCATACTGTTGTGCCCTTTTGAACTGAAGTATAATGTTTTGCCATCGGGATTCATAAATACACCATCCTCATCTTCGGGCGTATTAATGGTATTACCCATATTCACAGGAGGCCCCCATATGCTATCATTCATTTTAGTACTGGTATAAATGTCTTTCTTTCCAATACCCCCATTCCTGCTGCTTACAAAGAATATGGTTTTACCATCAGGCGAAATACACATAGAACTTTCTTCGTAAATAGAATTTACCGTATCATTCAGCGCCACAGGCAAGGTCCATCCTTTTTTTTCAGAGTAAGTACATTTATAAATATCTCCCGCACGATTATCTCTGACTAAGTAAAGCGTATTGCCATCGGGTGTAAGATAAACGGCATCATCGTTATCAATAGTATTGACAGGTGGGTCAAGCATAACGGCAGTATCCCAAACCCCATTCTTATTATGCGAGATATAAATATCATCGAGGTATTCGCCCGTAACTGTACTTATATCAGTACTTAAGGAACTGCGCCTGCGCGATGTAAAAACCATAGTGCGGCCATTATCTGTAATTACAGGCCTGAAATCAGAATATGGGCTGTTAATATTGTTTCCCATATTCTCAATGGTAACCTTAACCGGATGTTGCATTAAATTACTGCCATTAGTACATTCATCAATACCTTTATTTATTTCATCTTTATCGGCCGAAGATGATTTAAGAGCCGATTGGTAGAATATGGTAGCGCTATCCCAAATACTATTCAGGTGATAACCTCTTGCCAGGAAAAAATCTATTCTTGAACTTATGTTCTTCTTGATCTGGTAAGCAGTTCTGAAATAATTCAGGCATTTGGCTTTGTACACCCCATTCAAATAGCAAACACCGATCTTCGCATTCAGGTCGGCATTGCTGGGATTAATTGAATCGGCAACTAAAAAACAGGTAAGTGCGGCTGCATATTCACCATTTTGAATAAACTGGTTACCCTCACCCAATTTTTGTATTGCAAGCCTGAAGCCATTCGGGTTCTTGCTGAAATTGCCCTGGGTAAACTTTACATCTTTTTGCTGTGCCAATAATACCCCCGGAAGAAAAAGGCACATTACAAATTTTGAAAGACTATTCCTCATAAATTGATTTTCGCAATATGTTTTATGTTAAAACATTGAGCGTGTGCCCGAGCTCAGGAACGGGTTGGGGTTAATAAAACGGAGTGATAGTTCAAAGCCGCCTCTGCCTGAGGATGCAGGGGTGAGGCCTGATGTATTAAAATCGTAGCTGAAGCCAAGCGCATAGCCTGCAAATTCAATCTGGGTTAATATGATTGCTGCATCGCCTACCCTATAATACCCGCCAATATTAATGGCAGAACCTTTATTAATTCCGGTGTATTTACTTTCCTGTTTCAAAGCATAGCGAATCTTCATTCCAAGGTCAATTTCCTGTGCAGGGCCTTGTTCATACACAACAAAACCAGGTACAAGGCCTATGTTAGAATTCGGAATTCCGTAATCGACATAACCGTGAACCACATAGCGCATATACAATTTTGTACCGGCACCTGTTTGTCCGTAATATGACATATTGGGCTCGTTTACGTGAAATACGGCTGCACCTATATTGGCTTTAAACTGATCGTTCGATGTCATATTGGTTTGGCCTACCCCATAACTATATGATAGGCCCGCTGAAAAATCGGCATACGAAAAACTATTACCCATTGATGTTTCTCCGCTTGGTGCGTTAGCATCGTATTGTCCGTTAATATATTGGTTATCCCAGCTTAAGCCTGCAAGGTTTATGCTGTGCTGCGACCAGCCTGCCTGCAAACCGCCCGCCAGCGAACTCTTTTCACTTAAAAATATACCACTGGCAACCGTTAAGTTAATTTCGGTAATGCCAATGCTTGCATCGCCCGATTTATCATTATAAAAAGATAAACCCGGAGATAAATACCCTTTTGTCCACTTCTTCATTATATTGTGCAACTCTACAGTAGCTGCCATGGTGTTAAAACCGGCACCGGTGCCCATTACACTACCCCACTGGCTGCGATAATTCACCTCAGCCATTATTTGCCCGTTAAAAACACCGCAAAGCGCTGGGTTTAAGGTTAATGGCGATTCGTAAAACTGGGAAAAATGAACATCCTGAGCTATGGCGGAAGCCCATATTCCCATGATAAAGATCAATACTGAGGTGGTAAATTTTCTCATAAACGGGTGAGTTAACAAAGACAAATATAAGATTTAATGGATATATAAGCAATTTAAGGTTTAGATTCGGGAATGGGAACGCAGATACCGCAGATTAATTAAGATTGTCATGTTGAGCTTGTCGTAACATAAAAAAGCCTTCGAGGGCCTCAGGCTGACTTACTCCTTATTCCTTAGCCTTACTCCTATCGTACCAACTCCACATTCCCTTTCTTCTTAATGTTTGTTCCATCGTAAAGAGTTGCATTGAGGTAATATACATAGCTGCCTGTATTCATGGCTGCACCAATATACCTGCCATCCCAGCCTGTGTTCTTGTCATTGGTTTCAAATACTTTATTGCCCCAACGGTCATACACTTCAAAGTCTAGTGATTTAATGCAGTTATCACGTACGTATAAAACATCATTCTGTCCATCTCCGTTTGGAGAAAATGCCTGTGGTACAAATAAGCCGCCGCAATTAATGTCTATGGTTACCGTATCAGTTGTAGTACAGCCTGCGCTATCGGTAATGGTTACGTAGTAATTGGTTGTTACATCCGGGCTTGCAGTAGGGTCAGCACAGGTGTTGCAGGTTAAGCCGCTATTGGGCGTCCAGTTGTATGTATCTCCATTGGTAATCGGGTTAAGGCTTAAAGCAACTGATTGACCCTCGTCTAAAGTTGTATTGCAACAAGCAGCAATAACAGGTTTTGTATTAACTATTATTGTTTCACTGTCTTTAATTGCGCAGGCACGGTTGCTTACCATTACCGTGTAGGTAGTAGTAACCGTAGGTGTTGCAACCGGGTTGGCAATGCTATCGTTATTTAATGTTGCAGGTGGAGACCACGTGTAATTTGTACCACCAGAAGCATTTAAGGTTATAGAACTACCTATACAAATGGCTTGCACAGGTGTAGTTTTAGGTATTGGCTTTTGTACCACATTAACAATAGCCGTATCATATCCTTTGCATTTACCGGCAACATAGTTTATGGTATACGTTGTTGTTCCGGTTGGATATGCAATAGTTGAATCTCCTGTAGTGGAACTTAAACCTGTTGCCGGAATCCAATTATATGTATTGCCCCCGCCGGCAGTAAGCATTACTGAATCACCAACACAAATAGTATCAGGGGCAGGAAATATTGAAATATCGTGAGTTTGGCAAGCTGTAAATTCACCTAAGAATATTGTATTAATTAAGCCATGATTTCCCAAGTCATTTACGGTGTCCTGGTAATAAGCCCCACCTCCCGGGTTAACTGTTGGTATTGTCCAAAGAGAAGGTGTTAATATACCTGCCGTCCAAACATGCAAACCGTCGCTTTGAATTGAATTTCCAATTGATCCTCCAATTGTACCGTAAAATGTTGCCCATCTTAATGTTCCGGACGTATTAAACTCCAAAAAATAAGTATTATTCCCACCCATTCCCAAGGGATCAGGCAATCCATCTTGAAAATAAGCTCCGCCACCGGGATTTAAAAGAGTAAACTCAGGAGGATGCCCGGTTTCAGAAAACGTGGTTCCGGTTACCCAAACATGATTACCATCAGAGTTTATAGAACCACCAAAATTACCATCATATCCACCATAATAAGTACTCCATTTGCAAATACCTTTGGCAGTAAATTTCAAAATAAAAATACTATAATTATACGCTTTAAGAGTGCTTTGATTTTTTGCCTGAAAATAGGCTCCAAGTCCAGGATTTTGCAAAGGAAAATCATTTGATGCAGTGGTTCCGGTTACCCAAACATTAGTTCCATCTGATTGTATTGATGCACCATAATCCATATCACTTCCTCCATAATATGTTGCCCAATTACGGGCATCTGAAGTATTGAATTGCAATACAAAAGCATTTCTTTTACCCGCCAATGAGTTTTGAAAATAGGCACTACCACCCGGGTTTTGGGTAGGAAAATCAGTAGAACTTGTATGGCCAGTCAGCCATACGTTCTTGCCATCACTATTTATAGAATAGGCTTTATCATCTCCGCCACCTCCGTAATAGGTTGCCCATTGCGGAACACGAGAGGCATTGAATTTTAAAATAAAAGCATCTTCCGTTCCCCCACCATTAGCAGCTTGGTAATAGGCACCTCCACCCGGGTTTTGAGTTGGGAAATTAGTTGATGTTGTAGAGCCTGCTATCCAAACGTTCGTTCCATCACTGCTTATTCCCCAAGCAGAATCATTCCCGCTTCCACCATAATAGGTTGCCCATTTACGAACTCCGGATGTATCAAATTGCAATATAAAGGCATTTGTTTTACCTGCTAATGCTGGTTGATAATAGGCTCCGCCGCCTGGATTATATGTTGGGAAATCGGTAGAACCCGTGTAACCTGTTACCCAAACGTTTTTATTATCACTGCTTATAGAATAGGCTTTATCCTGTTGGGTTCCTCCATAATAGGTCGCCCATTTCAATACATCTGCTTTATTGAACTTTAAAATAAATGCATCGCTGGACCTCCAATATGTTAATGTATCCTGGAAATATGCTCCACTGCCAGGATTAAAAACAGGAAAATTCAAAGACTGCACAAAACCTGTCACCCAAACATTGCTGCTATCTACACTTAACGAATGCGCTTCTTCCTTGTAACTTCCTCCGTAAAATGTAGCCCAGATAAGTGTTGGGTCTATAACCAAGTTATTGGCCTTGTTGTATTCACCAATATTAAAGCCTATTTCATTATCTTGAATTTTATAACCTGTCTTAACCTCTTTAACTTTACCCAGCTTTTCATAACTAATAGGCTTTCCTTCGGTAATATTACCTAAAGGAATATTTATTTTTATTGAACCGTCATTTTGCATTTCAGGTTTATCAGTCCATTTATATTTCAGTTTTATTAATGAAGGATCGGCGCCAGGATGAACGATGAAGTTGTACTTCAAAGCCCCTCCTAAATCCTCCCCATTAGGGAGGATTTGAGAACACAATACCCAATCAATTCCCGGATAAATATTTTTTATAGTTATTTTTTGATAACTATGTACATTCATTATTCCTTGCGGACAAGAGCTTAAAAAGTAATTGCTGTAATCGGTACTTTCAAGTTCTTTTACAATATTTTCTTTGCTAATAGCTGCCCCAACCAATTCCATATCGGCACGGCAATACGTAAAACTCTGATTTGAATCAGCATGTGGGTTGCTGTTTTTTTTAGCAAATTCCTTTACAAACACATAACTTATACCTGTTGTGGTTATATATACATCCGCCCCTCCTTTGCTTGCCTTAAATAATAAGTTATTTACGACATGGCCTTGCATATCGGCCAATTGGCCTTTGTTTTCTAAAAAACACAATGCTTTTCTATTTTGCAATTGTGCATTGATCTTCGATTTCAATGCCGGGTCATTACCAGATTGGGCAAATATTGTAGCAGAAAAAAGTAATAAAAGGAATGTAGAAATGTGAAATTTCATAATCTATACAGATACTTGTATCTATTTGGTTATATAAAGATATGAATAATAAAGGGCTTTTATTGAAAAAAGCCTCCTGACAGAATCGTCAGGAGACTTCAATTGATTTAATTCAATTATTTCTGTATCATTAATTTACCGCGGCTTAAAATATTATCTCCTGAATGTACTACATACAGGTACGCACCTGTCTGTAAGGAAGAAATATCTTCAGTAACCTTATTGTCAGCACTTGGTAAAGTCCAGCTTGCAAGTTTATGTCCTACCATATCATACATATCGCAGGTAATTGAAGTATTGTCAGCAGTTGCTGGATACTCAATACTCAAGGAATTATTTGCAGGGTTAGGATAAAACTTGAAATCATTTGAAATCGCAGTCTGAGCATTCGGCTTGATGGGTGTTTCCTGACAACCTACAGGCTTACCAGGTGTTGTATTTGAATGTTCTACTGACCAGAGACTGTATGTGGTATTGCATGTATTTTCTTCACAGACCCATACATGATATAATGTGCTGTAATCAAAATCTCCACCAGTAGTTTTTGGTCCTGAGGTGGTAGCAAATACATTACTGCCACCATCCATGGACCATTTATAAGAAATTGCATCCGGTACCGGAACTATGTTCGCATCATACTGACAGCTACCACCTGCTTTGCTCCAGGTAATAGCACTTGCGGGCACCGTGGCAGGATAAACCCCGCTACCAACAGTCATGTAAGGCGAAGTACCAGAATTATTTGGACATCCGTCACCACTTACCACGCATTGAAGCGTTCCGCCGCAACTAGCTGTCATAGAATACGTAACAGCAGATGAAGTTGTCCCTGTAGTTGCAGTCCAACAAGTAGCTGAATTTGTCCAACTATAGGTAGGAGAAGGAATATTAGTACTAGTAGTATAGGTAAAAGGAGAACTAGTAGCACATACATTACTCGTACCAGACATTGTTGCGTAATATGTGTATAAAGTGAAATTAATGTAACATAATGGGGCAATTGTTGAAGTAGAGGCTGATAAGCAACCAATAGGCAAGGCGGATAAGCCTGTAACATTCAATACTCACAATTTAAAACTTGAAAAGGGTGATACCCTATATTTATTTACCGATGGTTATGCCGACCAATTTGGCGGTCCAAAAGGCAAGAAATTCAAATACAAGCAATTACAGGAACTTTTATTATCTAATGCAGCCAAGAGGATGGATGAACAAAAGAATATATTAGAGCGCAGCCTAAATGATTGGAAGGGCGGACTGGAGCAGGTGGATGATATACTAATAATTGGGGTGCGAGCGGAGTAGTAAGAAGGTATTAATCTATGTTCTGTTGTGCTATTCTTTTCTCCTCGTAATGCCAGAACCACGGGTTAATAGCCCTATCAGGCTCAACTAAATTATTTAATGACGTTAATTTATCTTTTACATACTCAAATTCCACCTTGCTAATTTTATTTCCTCCTTGTTCGACAAATTCCTCGTATTTACGATAAGCAGATAGCAGTTTGTATCGAGTCTTTATAACATTGGTTAAAATGGTTTCAAAATACGTCAACCTCTTTACCTCTTTGGGATATGTTGCGTATAAACCCTGCATTTCTTTTGGTATTTGTCTTTCAACCTCTCGTACAATACCATTGTTATCAACGTAGACATCAGCATAAAGCACTCTTTTATTCCCTTCTATTTTTCTTGGTTTTAATGACCAACGCCTTTCAATAGTTGAAAGGTGATGTTCTTGCCATAAACCAGCATTATCTAAAATAATTCCCACTTCTTTACCGTGTTCTATGGCTGGCCTCATCACCCTTCCCACCATTTGCAAATACAATGCAAGTGATTTGGTTGGACGTGCTAATTGAACTACCCCACAGGCTGGAAAATCAAAACCCTCTGTAATTATCTCAACATTACTAACAACCTGAATCCTTTTATTTCTAAAATCCCTAATTATTTGCTCACGTTCATTCTTTGGAGTTTTAGCATCAATATTACAGAGTTACGCCATAATAAATGGCTTGACAAGGTTTATTACACTTTGTATAACCCTTGTACAAATACCCCTGTACAAATCAATAAGCGAAAGGTAGGAGTACAGTATTTTAATATGTAAAATATCAGTGAAAGCCGCTTCAATAGTGAAACGCAAAAAATAATATGACGAATTAAAGTACATTACGCCAAAACCCTTAAAACTCCCTTTACCTTAATTACGCAAGTCTTATAAAAAACGTAAAAAAGACACTTTCATGAATGTATATTTTTGATTATCAGTATGTTTAAATAATAGGCAGCCCTTTAGGGGTTTCTGCATCCATAGCTAAATGAGAAAGATAACCCGCACCTGCAATAGTTAAAGCAGCCTTAGCTTCATGTCCCATTTCAGAATCATTTAAGACCTTAATAGTGCCCCATGTAATAGCAGTCGCAGCACCCCAGCTGTGGAAAGTTTTGCGGTGATTTGGATGAGTTGCAGGCTCGATAATGTCAGGTAGCCTTGAAGTGATAGATCCTAATGCATAACCGCCCACAGCATGACCTGCTAATTCAAAGAAATTAAATTCAGAACCCGGATTACTATTTTGTTTAATAAAATATGAACCAATGCCTAATACCAATCCAAGTATTTCACCAACATTGCTGTGCTCTTTTGAATTTGCCATTATAATTATATTTAAACAAATATATCATTTCTTCTAATTAATTCAATGAGGCCTAATAGGTTCATAAAATATTTCCATGTCGAATTGAGTTCCGTTTTCAGCAATAACATCAAGCTCCATTCCTATTGGGTTATTGACCGTAAATATTGGACCTGGAAAAATATATTTACCATCCTGTAAAATAGAATTTGGACGTAGGCTGTATAAGAAAATCGGTGTAATTGTCTGCGAGACGAACCTTTCAGTAACAATAACGATTATATCGCTAGGATTTTTTGTTACAACCTCTATCTGAGCAAAAATTAGTCCTTTAAGCCCTCCTCCAAACAATGAGTATTTCTTAAGTTCCTCTTCATTTAATTTAAGCTTGTTATTCGCAGTACTTAATTGAAACCTTGATATTTTATAAGTATTACTCATTTTATATTTTTTTATTTATTCATTTAGAGTGTAGGCTCAATTATTTTCTTTCCGTCATATAATGCTATATATATGCCTTTTATTCCTTGAATTAACATTATACTAAATGGTTGAGCAAGTCTGCTTTTATTAAATTGTTCAATGGTCATATGTTTATCTTGTCCAGAAGGAGTGGGATAATTTTCGGGATGTGTATGCCATTCACCTAAATAAAACATGGTACTATTGCTATTCTCAAATTCATAATCCACTATAACCTGGGCAATATCTTTGTCTCGAAGAAAACTAGTACGTGTGGCTTTATCGAATTTATTGGGAATTGATGCCTTTACCACATAAATCTTTTTTCCAACAATTGAACCCAAAAGTACTCCTCCAGCCTCATTCTTCTCTTTTGTATCCTGAATAAATTTTTGAAATAATGATTGGACACTTTCATTTAGGATTACAGTATATTCACCAATTTCATAAAATAATGTTGAATCAGCTGCATTATCTATCTTGTCTTTTGCCTTTTTTACTTTTAAAGATCCCATGACTTTTTTTATTGAAGTATAAACATTCATAGAGAAAAACAAATAGATAATTAATAAATAAGTAATTGGCCTGGTCTATTTTTCAAACCAATTCCTGAGAGCTGGATGCCAAGTTTTGTGACTATTTCAGTGTCTCCAATCCAGCTTAAACACCAACTTTTCTTTTCACTATTATGCATTGTGTATTTTATGCTTGGGAATACTGCTGCCAGAAAACTAATTACACTTTCAGCGGAATAAGGGGTATAGGTAGTATTACAACCTGCTTCCTGAAGTTTAAGGAGTGATTCTTGCTTCTCATATGATTCATTGCTAATAATATTATACTTATACATTGTATTACTATCAAAGTATTGCATAAATCTATTGTCTTCAGGATGCACATATAATACATGCCCCCCGGCTAAGTACGGTTCAACCCATAAGTAAAATATAGGTTTTTTTAATATTCCCAATTTTACTTGTTCATTTATCCAACTTTCCTGATTAAATTTCCCTATTGCGATAAAAATAAAATCCGCTTCATTTAATAGCTGAGGCTCTTTGACAACAACATTCACAATTGATGAAGTACGTGTGCTTATTTTCTGTAAAGGCGAACGAAGAAGGATATGATCTCTCATCGCGAGAGCTTTATTTAGACCAGTTGAAAAAAATCCAAGTAAATGCCGTCCAATATTATCGATATTCAAATCATCAAAATCAATCAGGTTATAGTTATCTATTTTTAGAGAGTTCAAGAAATGAATTAGATTTGAACCCACGCTTCCTATTCCTGCAATAACAACATCGAAGCCTTCTTTTTCATCAATTTTTCCTTCTGTTCTCATAGATAATCTTTTGGATGCAATGTTCACTGGCAACATTCTTTGGGCTAATTTATGAGAGTCAAAACTTGCCATTATATCAAAGTGTTTCAAATGATTCGGTTGGAAGCCAGCTCTATTAGTATCAAGTGTACCTACGACCAGTCCAAATAAGTATTCAATATCCTTTATTGTACGACTGAAAAATAAGAACTTAGGAAAATCGGATTTATTAATAAATTTCTTGAACTCTCTAAAAATATCAGAACCTTTCGATTTGGTTAATTCAATGATTTGCTTGTATTCAATATGAAAAGGTGGTTTCTCTAATTGCCATGTACCTAAATAAAAAGCAGGATAATCAACTGCCGTGATACCAATATTCTTTAAGTTTTCTTTCAATTGTGTATACTCATCATTGTAATTATGTACAAAAAATGAAAACAACCCGAATTTATCTTGATAATATACAACCCCCACGTTTCTCCCAGTAATTGGTCCATTAAGAATTGAATATGACCTTCTGACTAATTGCTCCTCATTGTGGTATTGGTGTTCCCAATATGACAAAAATTCATCTTCAAAATCTTTCAAATTCCCCCCCTTTAACCCATCTTGTAAAATTTTCTTTGCTAATTCTATGCATTTTTTTACTGTTATATGAGGTGCCTCGAAATTTGCCGATGAAAAATCTGGATCAACAACGCAAATATTCCTATTTGTAACATGTGGCAAATATTTGCTTCTTTCATAAAATTCTTCAGATAAATATATTTTGGGAAATGATAATGGAAAATCAAAATCAAAAGTGATATAAAGCAAGATAGTTTCTTGTCTATTATTCGTAAGCTCTATTTCTGTTTCTAGTTCCCATACCTCATAAGGAAAAGTTATACCGAGCTCCAATTTCTCCTCAGGACTTAATATTTTTATGGGATTATTTTTGCTGTTATATTCGAATGCCAGCTTTCTTGCATCAGTAAAATCCATCATTATGCTGTCCTATGTGAAGCTCCTATAAATGGTTTATCTTTTTGTTTTTCAGCACCTTCGGGAGTTTCCAAAGCTAAAGCACAAGAAAATCTAGGCCCAAAATATCTTTGCCACTTCAAGCATGCTTCCTTTTGATTTGGATTATTTATTGCTTGCTCTGCAGATTGAATAAATTTTTCCAGGTCCTTTTTAAAAGTTTCTTTATCCTCAGGTTTATCCCTGTGCATTATATTTTCCACTTTAGTAGTAGGTCGAATACATTGAATACCATATTTTTGGAAATAAGCATGTATTCCCTTTAAAACCTGTAAAAAAGCTTTGTCGTCTCTTTCTTCTAATTGAAAATTTTCAGCTGTTAATATAGATAATACAATACCAGGCGGCATATATCTGCCATTTTTTTGAAAATCTCCCCATCCCTTTAAGTATCTAACTATACGCCTCAATTGATGATCGTCTTTACGAATTGTGTTAGCCCAAGAAAAATACCTATCTTCCAAGCTTTCGTAAATAAATGCTTTTTCAAACTTGGACTGAAGTATTCTGTTTTCAAACCATTCAATGAAATCTACAGGGTTACTTTCCATCCAACCTTCTACCTTATGTGCTAGAAATGGTTTTTCTAGGCTATTGGCATAATATATCGGAAGATCAATATGAAAACCACTTGTAAAGTTTCCCCACGCTTTATACTTTACTCGCACACAAGTATCTTTCTGCTCAATAGTTCCCTCCTCTCCAAAATCCTTCAAAGATTTCACAACGAATTGATGAAATATTTCTGGCTTTGCGACCTTATCTACAGAATTACTACCAATAAAATAGATCCCCTCATCTAAATCGTAATCCTTATTTTCTGGATCTATTATCGTATCCATTACGAAGGATCCTTGTGTTCGGAAATCTATTTTTAAATCAGGCTCGCTTAAGGCATTAAAACCTCTTGTTATTTTACTGATAAGATGAACTCTTTTTTGTTCCAATTCAGATCTATCCTTTTCAGTAAGCCTGATTGCAGAATTATAATCTTTAAAAAGATTGTGACAGTTTGCCATTTTATTTGATTTTATATGTTTTTTTTGTTTTAAAAAATTGAGCAACTTCAGAATCTTTTGTTGATAGCTGACCTCTATCATTTCCTTTTCCAGAAATCAGGTGAATTGATTTCTTGGATGCATTATCTAACTTTACAGATGTCGCATGTTCTGGTGATAGTTCTTCAGTAGGAATTCTGACATAAGTTATTGGAACAGTTGCTGTAGATTTACTCAATTGAAGCATTAAAAAATGAGTAAAATCACTTTGAGCTCGTAATATGGTATCGAACAGTTCATCTTTCCAACCCCAGAATGATCTGCTTCTTCTTTTACCTGGATTCATTCCACCAGTATGATTTAAACTGCTTATCGAAAGGATCTGAATGCAGTTATATTTTTTACCTTCACCTACAAAATACTGTAAAGCCTCCGCCAAGCCAACTAAGCTTGGATTGTTTGACCAAATACCACCATCAATAAATTGCTTACTATCATAAGTAGCTAATTCTGCCAATGGGAAATAAGTTGGTGCAGCTGAGGTTGCTAGAGCAACATCCATATAAGTAGTTTGATTGTCTCTATAAAGTGGCTTATCCTCTTTTTCTTTGTGATCATATTTAAACACAAAGTTTCTCGCATCAGTAATTGAATATGATGGTATACAAAGTAGATTATGACTATCTCCAATTACTGATTTACCAAAAAAAGCATTTAACTCCTTTTTTAGCTGTTTATCACTATATTTCCCCCAGAATAAAGCCTGTCTTAATTTTCCCGTCCATAGTGCTTTTCTTTTCCAAGGAAATATTTTTTTCCCTTGATGGTAATACATCTCAGCGATCTCCTTAGCAGGCTTCTTCAAAGATAAGGCTAAGGCAATAATTCCACCGGTTGATGTTCCACATAATAAATCAAAATAGTCTGATAAATTACATTTATGCACTTCCTCTAAATGCTGTAAAATCCTAGCAGAATACAATCCTTTAATTCCACCTCCATCAATGGCAAGTATTTTAAACGGTTTATCCATATAGCTTTTTGTTATAATCTGTTTTCGTCTATATATCAATTACTATGCCAAGCTTTTTTCGTGTCATATAAATGAAAAAAAGTCAGTTTTTTTTCATTTTACTCTCTCAAGAACCGTTTTAGTTATCTGCCTGACATAATGTCAATACTATGGAACAACTTTTGTTATAGCGCTGACAATTATATTAATTACACCGGCTTTAAACTCATCCGCTTGAGCTTGTAATAAACCGGCTTCAGTAACGGCTTCCATTTTTAAAAGGCCTGTTTCTCCATTCACTAAATCTTGCAATTCATCGGCATCCATTTTTCCTGCCACAAATTCTTGTGTCCAAGTTTGTATGTTAGTTTTAATCGATGCAAGAAAATTTTGCATGTCTGCAGATGCACTGGTAGCATAAGATTTTAATGACGTTGCTGCGAGGTTTGTTATGCCAGTCTTAATTGTATTAAACATGGCTTCGAAATCGATATTTGACATATATTATATTTTATAGGTTATGAATTACTTTTTAGATTTACCGTTTTCAAGTTTAGAAATCATATCAAATGCTTGCCCAATTTCAGTCTTTTTACCTGCAATATATGATGAATCAAGCGTTGATTTCTTTTTCCACAGTCTTAAAAATGGGATATATTCTGATCCGCCTTTTGTTGAATCTAATAAGATATGAAATTGTATAAGGGTTGCTGTATTCTTGGGTCGATTTTTTTCATATTCATAAAGCTTCATTAATTCACTATTAACTTCTTTTATGTTTTTAAGCTGAGATTGATAACTATAAATAGCAGAATCCATCATATTTAATACATCCACTTTAGTAGAAATAGTCTGTGCATATGCCTGCTGATCGTAAGGCGACATTGTAGGTGCAAATATTGCACATCCACTGAGTGCAACCATTCCTGTACTAAATAATAAAAAACAAATTTTTCTCATATTTTGATTAATCTATATTCTGCTTACTCTATTTGGTTTTCAGCTTTCCCATTGTATGAATTACAATACAAAGAAACTGTGCCATGGCGAAGTGGAACTTCGCCATCAAAAAAAATTAGAAATAAATCAATTATTTCTTTAAATACCTTGATAATGCCCTCTTATGAAAGATTTTTACTTTATCAATTATTAGAGCAGGCTGGATTATTTTAACATTTGCTCCTTGACCTAGTATATACTCGTAAAATTCATAAGATGGAATTATTTTTATACTAATAAGTAAACCCTGTTTGCTTTTTTTAAGGATCTTTTGACTATGATGGATGGGAAGAGACATAACATAATTACCCTGTTTGGATGTAAATAATAGCTTAACGGTTATAGGTTTATCATCGATTGTAGTTATACCAAAGGAATACTTGAATAAGTTCTCTGGATTGAATGTTTGGCCAATTTGGTATATCTCATCAATCTTTTCAACTCCAGTTATTCTATCTAGTGCAAAAGTCATTATTTCGCCAGTTTCTGCTATTTTACAAATGAGATACCATCTATTTTTATATTCTTTTAGTAAATAAGGATCGCATTTCCATACCTTAGGGGTCTTATCATCAAATTTTCTATAGTTAAATTGTATTTTCACTCTTTTATCAATGGCTTCAGCAATTTTCCCAAGATACTCTCCACCTTTGCCAGGAGTTAAGTTGTCAGTTTGAACAATTAGCTTGCTATTTGTGTTTTTGTTTATTTTACTGTTTATATCAACCGCTTCAACCACTTTTTGAAGAACGTTAGAGAAATCTCTGAATAGCCCATATTCTTTATATTGATTTAGTGAGGCGGCATGGAATTTCAATGCGATTATTTCTTCTTCCTTTAAATTAAACTTATTTATGGAATAAGTTCTATCTGAATATTCAAATGCTTTTTGACGATTGTTTTTTACAATTGGTGCATAATAACCAAGTAAAGAATCTGAAGCCATTGCTTCTAGGTCTAATTCTATTTGACGTAAAGACACAGATATACCGAACTCTGTAATAATTAATTCTTGGATTTCTTTTGTTTTCACAAAAGGTCTTTTTCTAAGTTCTCTATCAATTAATTGATACCGTCCAAACGCATGCTTGCTTTTTGCCATAGCTAATTATTTTAAGAGCACCAATTATTCCAAGCTTCCCAAATCATAACCATTGCTAACGTATCCAACTCACAATACCGCAATAATGCTTGAGTTATTTTATCACGCTCCTTATCACTCATTTGAGTAAACTGCATTTGAGCATATGCTAACATTGCTGCACCACCGTCCATAATTCCTGTTTCCTCGTCCACCACAAGGTTATCAAGCTGATCTAATGATACTCCTTCAAAAACACTTGGCAATAATTTATAAGGATTTATTGGATGACCATTTTTATCAAGTTGGATCCACTGTTGACTTTTAAAGTTCAAGCTTTTAATTTCGTTACCATAAATCGGTTTGGAATATTTTTCTTTTAAGAAAACACTTTCTTTAAGTACGGCAGGTAATATATCTTTAATGGAATTAGAACCTTTAGTGATGGGATGATAATAGTACTTTAATACCAAGTCTCTCATATCAATCATATTCATTTTTCCTTCCCATGTGTCTTCTTGTGTTGATGATGACTTAGTAATTGTTTTTATCCATTCGCATAATCTTTCTTTGTCTTTTTCAATGGAATTTAACAGCTGCGTATAAATAGCGTTCAAAATAGAGTTTTCATGTGCTGCATACCTAAAAATTGTGCCATCATCCTTATCTAGTTCATTTTTCAAATTTCTTATAAAGTCAAAATTTGGGAAACGACCTGGCTCCCTACTTATCCACTCTCCAGTATGTTGTATAGTACCGTCCTTTTGAATAATATGATGTGAAAACTGAAAGGCAATTTGTTCATAAGGTCTTCGCCCTTTATTGAAAGGAATTGCGACTGCTGAAGTTTCAAAATCAATAAAATGCAAAGGAAACTTAAAGCTTTGCAATTCTTTACGAAGCCCTGTTATATCTATAAATTGGGTGGGGTCATTTTTTTGGGATTTAGTTATTTGTTTTTCTTGCCTATCTACTCTTGACAATCCACGCTCGTCCTTTTTAGAAGGAGTTTTACCTTCCAAATCAGATCTGTCTAAATCCTTTTGGAAGTGTTTTGAATTTGAAATATATTCATCTTTCTTTCTAAAATCCCAAATTTCAAGAATATGTGGAGTGCTGAAATCGAGTTGGGTAAAGGAAGCCTGTTCGCTCCAACATTTATGGTATCCAGATACGTAGCCCGATAAGATTTGATCATCTGTAGCACGGAATTCACATTCATTGCATTTCTTCCCCAAGTCTGAATGTATAACGCTATCTGTCCTGTATGCTTCACTATAATACTTTACCAAAGATTTGAAATCAAAGGTTTTTTCAGACAATTTATAACTCCCTTGATGTATAATCTTAATTGCAGTATCGGCTTCTACATATCGCAATATTTCTTGACCTAAACTAGCAGGATCAGTTTCGCCAACTAAACGAACCTTAGGCCTCTTATTCTCATCATAAAGAAAAAACTTCTGGTTAAGACTTTCGACAGAAGCTACCTTACTTTTATCCGCAAGCATAAGGCCTGCTTCAATTTGAAGTGATGGGAAAGCATTTTCTATAACATACTTCTGAAATGCTACATCAAAAAGGTATGGTGCCCATTCTGACCTGATTAAACCTTTTGTGGTTAATAAGGTATCACCCTCACCAATGGATTTAGCTTTTACTTCAACTAATTTTATTTTAGATCCTTCTTTTTTAATAATATCTGCACGTACTGTATGTCTTTTGACCAAAGTGTACTTTTGAGGTAAAAAAGAGTTAGGCACTTTTTTAATTCATAACAAAGCTAAGAGATTT